>VAPL010457177.1_pt1 | contig 41082 bp, 43 predicted proteins | sample 3395061 | NCBI WGS metagenome assembly VAPL01 (sample SAMN08290444, study PRJNA428436) | hydrothermal vent metagenome | isolation source: Deep-sea hydrothermal vent chimney 2 | place: Pacific Ocean: Juan De Fuca Ridge | depth 2182 m m | reverse complement strand
CCTACAAGCTGCGGCAACAAGTGTTCAGCAAAAAACAGCCACCTTAGTATGCTAGATTTTCAAGAATATCAAAACACGTTCACAGCGCATATTCGCGATCCACTCAATAATAAAAAACCTAATAACGTCAATGAAGAACGTATGGCTGTGTATCGCGAAGGCGTTTATAACAACATCTTCGAATCTGCATCAGTTTGTTTCCCCGTCTGCCAGGCCACATTAGGCAAAAATGACTGGAACAATATTATCAGGAAATTTGTATCTACTCATCATGCAAGTTCTCCCATATTTAGAGATATTCCACATGAGCTACTCAAGTGTTTAGAAACTGATAACGACACGCCAGACTATATTAAGCAGCTTGCACATTATGAATGGGCAGAACTCGCGGTCAGCATGCAACAAACTGATAAAACAACCCTCAGTGAAACAACTGACTTGCTAAATGAAACACCCGTACTCGCACCAGCCCATATGGTATTGGAATACGATTATCCTGTACAAAAAATATCTGCACAGTTCAAACCAGAACAGACAGAACAAACACATTTGCTCGTCTTTAGAAACAAAGCTTTTGACGTTAATTTTATAGAGCTTAACCCCATGACTTATGCGCTACTTCAGACAATATTACAAGGCACATCAGGTAAGCAGGCGCTCACATCATTAGCAGAACAAATCCAGCACCCCGATCCAGAAACCATCATTGAATTCGGCCATGGTGTATTGAAAGATCTTATGCAACAGCAAGCAATAGTGGGGAGTCTCAACCGGACTTAATGCTTTCACGTGTGAATAATGCGCTAACATTAACGCATGAACAATAAAAAATCCGTGAATAAAACAAAGTCTATCAATTTTTTAACACTATTAATGCCTGGCTTTTTAGTAGCGGCCACTGGTGTAGGTGCGGGCGATTTAGCCACAGCAAGCTTTGCTGGTAGCCAATTAGGTTTGGCTGTCTTATGGGCGGTAGTGGTTGGTGGCTTCTTAAAATTCACCTTAACTGAAGGCTTAGCTCGATGGCAGTTAGTGACTGGCAATACATTACTAGAAGGTATTGCGCAGCACTTTGGCCGTATTGTTGGCTGGTTATTCTTGCCTTACCTGTTGTTATGGTCTTTTTTCGTTGCTTCAGCCTTAATGAGCGCTTGTGGCATTACACTGCACGCAATGATTCCATTATTTAATGATGCCGCCAAAGCAAAAGTATTTTTTGGTATTTTATCTAGCCTAGTCGGCTTAAGCCTAGTGTTAGCAGGTGGTTTTAAGCTTTTTGAAAAAGTGATGACAGTTTGTGTGGGCATCATGTTTATAACGGTAGTGATGACAGCACTATTGCTTTGGCCTGGCACAGAAGCCGTACTTTCTGGCTTGCTGATTCCTACCATTCCTGACGCACAGGGTGTAGGCATCACTTGGACAGTCGCACTCATCGGTGGCGTTGGCGGCACGCTTACCATACTTTGTTATGGCTATTGGATCAAAGAAAAAGGACGCACAAGTATCAAAGCCATCAAAACTTGCCGCATTGATTTGGCTGCCGGCTACTTGATGACAATTTTATTTGGTGTAGCGATGGTTATTATTGGTAGCACCATTGAAATTGAAGGAAACGGGGCTAGCTTGCTCATCACATTAGCAGATAGCTTAGAAAAACCTTTAGGTGCAACAGGCCGTTGGCTTTTTCTGATCGGTGCATTTTGCGCAATTTTTAGTAGCTTGCTAGGTGTTTGGCAAGCTGCCCCATACTTGTTTGCTGATAGTTGGCGGTTATTTATTAGGCCTTTATCACAAGCCCACCCATCGATATAACAAAATCTACACCCTATCGATTCTACTTGCTTGCCCTTGCATTCATTCCTATGCTTGGCCTTTTAATAGGGTTTAAAGAAATACAAAAAATCTACGCTGTCATTGGTGCATTGTTCGTGCCGCTACTGGCAGTCGCATTACTGATATTAAATGGTAAACGCGAATGGATGGGGAGCTATACCAACCAAGCACTAAGTATCATTGTACTTTTAGCAGCACTTGCTTTCTTTGGTGCTATGGCTTGGATGAAATGGGTGAACATATCAATATTGCACTGACCGCTACAGGCTGAAATAGTGTGAATAAAAAACCAGCCTTAACTGGTTTTAAAAAATACATGTAAAACTATTGTTCAAACGCTGCAAGTTCACGCTGGCTAGCCACTTCTACCACTATTTTCTTTTGCACATTATCCAAATCCCACCATTGCTGAATTTCTTCTAAAGTGCGATAACAACCCTGACAAAAATTTGTTAAATCATCCATCGCACATACACCAACACATGGTGACTTAACTTCAGCTAGTTCAGACATTCCTTAATTCAATACGCTATTAATTTAACGCACCGTGACACTGTTTATATTTCTTACCAGACCCACATGGACATGGCTCGTTACGACCAACTTTAACGCCATCACGCACTATTGGCTGCTGATTAGTATTTGTATCGTCGGCGCTCTCGTCTGTAGTGTCACCTGCATCAGCGTGTTCATACTCTACATTCTCTACTGCTGGCTGCTGTTCTACCGCTTCAACATCTTCTTCCGTTTTAACCTGTACAAACATGGTTACTTTGGTCACCTCATGTTTAACGGTATTTAATAAAGCTTCAAATAGCTGAAATGCCTCGCGCTTATATTCTTGCTTCGGATTTTTCTGTGCATAAGAGCGTAAATGGATACCTTGCCGCAAGTGATCTAAATTAGACAAATGATCACGCCAGTGCTCATCAAGACTTCGCAACATAACAGAACGCTCAAACTGTCGCATATTCTCTGCACTCGCCAATTTCTCTTTAGAAGCATATGACGTTTCTGCTGCTTCAAAAATACGCTCTTGTAGTGTCTCTTCATGCAGATCTGGGTTTTCTTCTAACCATTGTCTAACGGGTAATTCTAGGGCTGTTTCAGCTGTTAACTCCCGCTCAAGACTTTGTATTTCCCACTGTTCTTCCACACTACCTGGTGGAATATGCGTTGTAATAATATCCAACAACACATCGCTACGCATTGCCTTGATTGTTTCACCAATATCGCCCGCATCTAACAACTCATTCCGTTGCTCATAAATCACTTTGCGCTGATCATTTGAAACATCATCAAACTCTAACAACTGTTTACGCATATCAAAGTTTCTACCTTCTACTTTACGCTGCGCATTTTCAATTGCGCGTGTCACCATTGAATGCTCAATCGCTTCACCTTCTGGCATTTTTAAACGTTCCATAATGGCTGCAATACGATCGCCAGAAAATATTCGTAATAGCTGATCGTCTAATGACAAGTAAAAACGACTTGAACCTGGATCACCTTGACGTCCAGAACGCCCGCGCAATTGGTTATCTACACGACGAGATTCATGGCGCTCAGTACCGATAATATGTAAGCCACCTGCTGCTAATACTTGTTCATGGCGTTTATCCCACTCAGCCCTAAGTTTATCTATCTTCTTCGTTTTCTTAGATTCGCTTAATTTTTCATCTGCCTGCACAAGCGCTATTTCAGGGTCTGGATTACCACCAAGCACAATATCGGTACCTCGGCCAGCCATATTGGTCGCAATCGTAACCACACCAGATTGCCCCGCTTGCACGATAATTTGTGCTTCGCGTTCATGTTGTTTAGCATTTAACACTTGATGATCGAGCTTCGCTTCCGTTAACTTCTTCGAGATCAACTCGGAATTTTCAATAGAGGTTGTACCAACGAGTACGGGCTGCCCACGGCTCTGGCATTCTTTAATATCATCAACAACCGCTTGATATTTTTCATCTGAGGTGCGATACACTTTATCCATTGCATCTTTACGTTGCATAGGACGATGAGTAGGAATCACCACTGTTTCTAAACCATAAATCTGATTAAACTCATATGCTTCGGTATCCGCAGTACCCGTCATGCCACTTAGTTTTTCATACATACGGAAATAATTTTGAAATGTAATAGAAGCCAATGTTTGATTCTCTTTTTGAATCTGCATACCTTCTTTCGCCTCTACTGCCTGATGTAAACCATCTGACCATCGTCGGCCTGGCATCATACGGCCAGAGAATTCATCAACGATAACAACCTCACCATCACGAACAACATAGTGCTGATCGAGGAAAAATAAGTTTTGCGCACGTAATGATGCATTTAAATGGTGCACCAAAGTAATATTGGCGGCCTCGTATAGACTAGAACCGTCTGCTAACAAACCTGATTGCGTCAGCACCTCTTCCGCATGTTCGTGACCCTGCTCAGACATGGTGACTGATTGGGCTTTTTCATCTACCCAGAAGTCGCCTTCACCTTCTTCAGTCTCCTGCTTTGTAAGCTTTAGAGCAACTTCATTGATTTGGTTATACAAATCAATACTGTGTTCTGCTTGACCAGAAATAATGAGCGGCGTCCTTGCCTCATCAATCAGAATTGAATCAACCTCATCCACAAGTGCATACACTAAAGTACGCTGCGCACGCTCTTCACTACTAAACACCATATTGTCACGTAAATAATCGAAACCAAACTCATTATTCGTACCATAGGTAATATCAGCAGCATAGGCAGCTTGCTTATCTTCAGGCTTCATTTGAGATAAATTAACACCAACACTCAAACCTAAAAAGTTGTACAGTTTACCCATCCATTCAGCATCACGTTTTGCCAAATAATCATTGACGGTAACAACATGTACGCCTTTACCTGCCAATGCATTTAGGTATACCGGTAACGTCGCCACTAAAGTTTTACCTTCGCCCGTACGCATTTCCGCAATCTTTCCAGCATTAAGTACCATGCCACCAATCAGTTGCACATCAAAATGGCGCATGCCCAAAGCACGCACACTACCTTCACGTACTAACGCAAACGCTTCTGGTAGCAACTTGTCTAATTTCTGGTCTTCTTGATAACGCAATTTCAGCTCATCTGTTTTAGCACGTAATTCATCGTCTGAAAGCGCTTGCAAAGCAGGCTCAAGCGCATTAATTTGCTTAACAACTTGTCCGTAATTTTTTACTAGCCGATCATTACGACTACCGAACACTTTTCTGAATAACTTGGGTAACATAGAAGACACACCGATTTTCCGAACACCTGGAAACCTTAAGATTTTTTGATTGAGGTTGAGTTTAAACTGGGGGTATTAATTTTTAATTCAATAGTATTTGAAATAATATAACGTTATTTTTTATTTAGATATTTTTTAGGATCTAATGAATGGCCGTTAAGACGAATTTCATAATGCAAATGAGGACCTGTAGATCGTCCAGTACTACCTACTTTAGCAATAACCTGGCCTTTTACTACACGTTCCCCCGCTTTTACTAATAACTTTGAAGCATGTGCATAACGTGTTTCCAAGCCAGCACCATGATCAATTTTAACCATTTTCCCATAGGCGGAACTCCTTCCAGACGTAACAACAATCCCATCTGCTGCTGCACGTATTGATGTACCTGTGTTTGCCGTAAAATCTAAACCTTCGTGAAAGGCCTTTGTTTTTCTAAAAGGATCTATACGCCAGCCATAACTAGATGAATTATATGCAGCTCTGATAGGCTTGCTATTTGGCAACATGTCTTTTAACACACTATCTTGCAATACATCAGCTTCAACCATGTTCATATATTCATCTCTATCATCTACGGCTTTCACCAAAGCTAATACAGCAGCCTTTAAATCTTCTTCCGTCATTGGCCTAATACCAACAAGCGGGCCACCCAGACTAGGTGAAAGTGTATTTTGTATCGGTTCTATATTCGCTTCAGCCGTTGTTTTTAATTCTTTAACGCCGGCCAACTTTACTAATCGTTTATTTTGCGCATCCAATCGCATAATACGCGCTTGTAGCTCGCCTATTTGTGTCGCATAAGCATCTAAATGCATTTGTGACGAAGCTGCAGTTTCTTCTAACTGCTCAGGAGACATCACCTCTGCACTTACCTGCACAGCGTTGTCTTTAGGACTAATCAATAAAAAAGTAACAGTAAAAACAAATAAAACCAACAATGTGATTAACATAACAATCTGTACTAGGGAAAGAGTTTTTGCCTTTGCCATATTGTTAGAAACTAAGATAATATTCATCATATGTCTGTAATGTTTCTCAAATTAAAATTATGCGTAAAATTAAATTATTATTAAATGAAAAAAACGCTAACAAGAGTAATCAATTTAACAAACTTATTTCTCAAGCAAGCCAGCATCTTAACTTACAAGATTTTTGGCGAGCTGCCACGCCAAAAAAACTCAGTGATGCTAGTTTTGTCGGCCGCTTAAATAACGGTGAGCTCTCCATTTATACAAACAGTGCAGCAGTTGCTACAAAAATTAAGTTAATAAGTGGTAGCTTATTGACTCAATTACAAAATTTGCAAAAAGAAGACCCCCATTACAAAGAATATCAAGTTACTGGAATTAGGGTTAAAGTGCAAGTAAAATCTCAACAAAAGCGCGCAACTATAGAACCAAAAAGGATATCTAGTGATGCAGCCGCAACACTAAAAAAATTAACGAACAAGCTTGGTGATACAGCATTAGCTAAGCAGTTAAATAAATTAGCAAAAAAAACCTAATTGCAGCCCTTTAATCAACGTGCCAAATTGAACATGACACGACAACTTTAGCGCACCCCGAAACAATCTAAACTATTCATTTAATTATAAAATTCACCTAGGTTTCTATACATTTCTAAAGTATTGTCGCTTTTCACTATTAATGCCATAATGCCGCAGTTGTTACAAATCATTTACATGTTTGTACCACTTTTAGCCTTTACGTATTAGTAGTTGCTGTTTCAAAAACGATAAAGACTGATTAATTCAGTCATCACTTAGGGAGAGGTCATGTCAGTTGCAATAATGATCGCCATTGCTGCCGCAATTTTAGCAGTACTGTATGGCGTAATAATGAGTAAATGGATTAGTAATTTACCCGCAGGAAATGCGCGTATGCAAGAAATCGCTGGCGCGATTCAACAAGGCGCATCTGCTTATTTAGCACGCCAATATAGAACCATCACTATTGTTGGTGTTATTCTTGCCGTTCTTATCGGCTTTCTTTTAGATATTGATACCGCGATAGGTTTTGTTCTAGGTGCCCTATTATCTGGCGCTTGTGGGTTTATCGGCATGAACGTTTCAGTAAAAGCTAACGTCCGCACAGCGCAAGCAGCAACCCATGGTATCGTGCCAGCATTAGATGTCGCATTTAAAGGCGGTGCCATTACAGGTATGCTAGTCGTTGGCTTAGGTTTATTAGGTGTAGCTGGTTTTTATGCCTACCTTGGCGCTGAAAATGCAAGCAACTTAAACCCACTCATAGGCTTTGCATTTGGTTCATCACTCATCTCTATCTTCGCACGTTTAGGCGGCGGTATTTTTACTAAAGGTGCTGACGTAGGTGCTGATTTAGTCGGTAAGGTTGAAGCAGGCATCCCAGAAGATGACCCACGCAACCCAGCTGTTATTGCTGATAATGTCGGTGATAATGTCGGCGATTGCGCGGGTATGGCCGCCGATTTATTTGAAACCTATGCTGTCACACTCATTGCAACAATGATACTGGGTAGCATAGTCGTTTCTAGCAATGGTTCAAATGGCGAGCTTTACCCACTTATGTTAGGTGCGGTTTCAATCGTTGCATCAATTATTGGTTGCTTTTTTGTTAAGGCAACACCCAACATGAAAAATGTTATGCCTGCTTTATATAAAGGCTTAGCTGTTGCTGGTATATTGTCTCTTGGTGCTTTTTACTACGTAACCACAACCATGTTCCCAGATGGGGTCACCATCGAAGGAAGTGTTATCTCTGCCAATGCTTTATTTGGCGCATGTGCTGTTGGCTTAATTTTAACTGGCTTACTGGTATTGATTACTGAATACTACACAGGCACAGAATACGCGCCTGTTAAACATATTGCGCAAGCTTCTACTACGGGTCATGCAACCAATATTATCGCTGGCATTGGTGTGTCAATGAAATCAGCTGCTTGGCCAGTGCTCTCTGTTTGTTTGGCTATTGGCACATCCTTCCATTTAGGCGGATTATACGGTATTGCCATTGCTGCGACTTCTATGCTCAGCATGGCAGGTATTATCGTTGCATTAGATGCTTATGGCCCGATTACCGATAATGCAGGAGGCATTGCTGAAATGGCCGATATGCCAAGTAGCGTGCGAGAAGTAACAGATCCATTAGACGCTGTTGGCAATACCACTAAAGCGGTGACTAAAGGCTATGCCATTGGCTCTGCAGGCTTAGCTGCACTTGTACTTTTTGCAGATTACACACATAAACTTGAAGGCGCGGGCATTATTGTTAAGTTCGATTTAAGTGATCCAATGGTCATTATTGGTTTATTTATAGGCGGTCTAATTCCTTTCTTATTTGCAGCCATGTCTATGGAGGCCGTTGGTCGTGCAGCAGGTGCTGTTGTTGAGGAAGTGCGTCGCCAATTCCGTGATATCAAAGGGATTATGGATGGTACTGGCAAGCCAGAATATGGTAAAGCTGTAGATTTGCTCACAACAGCAGCCATTAAAGAAATGATGCTGCCATCACTCTTGCCAATTGCTGCACCTATTGCAGTAGGCCTCATACTTGGGCCAGTGGCTCTGGGTGGTTTACTAATGGGGACCATCGTAACAGGTTTGTTTGTAGCCATTTCAATGTGTACAGGCGGTGGTGCGTGGGATAACGCTAAGAAGTACATTGAAGATGGTCATCATGGTGGCAAAGGCTCAGAAGCACATAAAGCTTCAGTTACGGGTGATACAGTAGGTGACCCATATAAAGACACAGCAGGGCCTGCGATTAATCCACTGATTAAAATTATTAATATTGTTGCTTTACTAATGGTGCCATTACTAGGCTAATTATTGACGTAATCACTAGACGTAAAAAAAGCAGCTGTAGCTGCTTTTTTTACGTCTTCCTTTTGAACACCTCTTTTAAAAAGCTGGTTTTACTTTTGCAGTATTATAGCGATCGATACCGTCCATAATTTCTTTATGCGCAGCCTCAATATCTTCCCAGCCTAAAATTTTCACCCATTTCCCTTTGTCTAAATCTTTATAATGTTCAAAGAAGTGGGCGATCATTTCTAAACGCCACGGTGAAACATCTTTATACGTTTTTTGGAAAGCATAAAGCGGACAAACTTTTTCAATCGGCACCGCTAATACTTTAGCATCGTCACCTGCTTCATCCTGCATATTTAACATGCCTAGTGCACGACAGCGCACAACCACACCAGGCAATAACGGCACTGGCGTAACCACTAAAATATCGACAGGGTCTCCATCACCACCCAACGTATGTGGAATATAACCGTAGTTACATGGATATTGCATTGAGGTACCCATAAAGCGGTCAACAAAAATTGCACCACTATCTTTATCTACTTCATATTTAACTGGATCACCATTAGCTGGAATTTCGATAATCACATTGAAATCGAGTGGCAAATCTTTACCTGAAGGGACGGAATTAAGTGACATTGTTTTCTTTCTCGGTTCTTAAATAATAACCATAAATTATAGCAAGCAGTTGAAACAAAAGCATTACATAAAAGCTTTAAACTTGTTGGCGACAACTATCGATGAGCGCCTTAGGCGTAAGCTTTAGCCCCACATAAATCAAGATAGGGATAATCAATACATCATCAAGCTGGCCTAAAACAGGGATAAAATCTGGTATAAGATCGAATGGTAGCAACAAATAACCAATCGCCAGCCCTAAGAATATTTTGGCTAACCATGGTGTTTTTGGGTGCTTTAGTAATAAACGATAAACCTCAAATTCTTGTTTAAGTTGTTTAGTGAGGCTTTTTAGCTTTTTAAGCATAGTCTATTTAATTAGGGGCTTACCTGTGATTTTCTCAAAAGCTTCACAATATTTTTCACTTGTCCTTTTTGCTACATTATCGGGTAAAGCAGGTGCAGGAGGGGTTTTATCCCAGCCAATATTTTCCAACCAATCACGCACATATTGTTTATCGTAGCTCTGCGGGTTACACCCCATTTTGTAATGATCTAGCGGCCAAAAACGTGATGAATCTGGCGTAAGCACTTCGTCCATAACATGTAGTACCCCTTTGTCGTCCAAACCAAATTCGAACTTAGTATCGGCAATAATAATACCGCGCTTAAGCGCATACTCAGCCGCCTCGGTATAAAGCTGAATAGCCACCTTTGCGACTTGTGATGTTAATGCCTGACCAATAAGCGTTTCAACTTGTGCAATGCTTATATTTTCATCGTGCTCGCCTACCGCTGCTTTGCTTGATGGGGTAAATAAAGGCTGTGGCAGCTTTTGTGCAAGCTGTAAACCAGCCGGCAACTCAACATCACAAATTGTGCCTTTAGCCTGGTATTCCTTCCAGCCACTACCCACTAGATAGCCACGTACAATTGCCTCTAGCGGTAACGGTTTTAGTTTTTTAACGACAACTGCTCGACTACCTAGCTGCGCTTTTTCGACTTCGCTATTAACAACTGAATTAGGGTCTATTCCAGTCAAATGATTTGGCACAATATGTTGCAATTTCTCAAACCAAAAATTAGCCATCTGTGTCAGCATGGCGCCTTTATTGACAATCCCTGTAGGCAAAATTACATCGAAAGCAGATAGTCTATCAGTGCTAACTAACAGCATCGTCTTGTCATCAATATCATATATATCGCGCACTTTCCCCTGATGAATCCGCTTAAGACTTTTAATGTTGGTTTCTAGTAAGGGTCTGGGCATTAAATTTTATAACCAAATAACGTTAATTGAACATTATAAAACGAGGCATTTGCTTTGTCTCAGTATTGCTAATATATTCAGCTTACTGCTAGCTTTTTCTATTTTCGCCTATCATGATAATTTTCATTGTATTCGTACCGCCTGGGCTTTCTATTGGCTCACCAAACGTCAATATCACAAGATCACCATGTTTCACTGCCTTATTTTGCAACAGCACGTACTCCATTTCTCGCAGTATGTCATCACGGTTTTTACCAGACTGTTCAATAGGAAAAGGATAAACGCCACGATGTAATGTCAACTTGCTGCGAGCAGCTTCATTTGGGGACAAAGCGTAAATAGGTGCTGAAGTATCCGCCCTCGATAGCCATTGTGCAGTACTGCCTGACTGTGTCAGTGTAGCGATTGCCTTAATTTGTGAACCATGCGCAGTATGGACAACAGCCATCGCAATCGCTTCATCCACATATTCAAAACTAATGTTAGGCTCGCTCGCCAAATGTAGGCTGTCGTATTCTTTTTCTGCCTCCAATGACACACGATGTACCGCTTCAACCGTTTCAAGCGGGTATTGCCCCACGGCCGTCTCGGCAGACAACATCACGGCATCAGTGCCGTCTAACACTGCATTTGCCACATCAGAAACCTCTGCCCGCGTAGGAATCGGGCTTGCTATCATCGATTCCATCATTTGCGTCGCTGTTATCACCAATTTATTTTTTGATCGTGCCAACCGGATCATGCGTTTTTGTAACCCTGGCACAGCAGCATCACCTACCTCAACGCCCAAGTCGCCACGCGCAACCATAATCACATCGGATACATCAATAATTTCTTCAAGATTTTCTATGGCTTCGGCACGCTCAATCTTGGCAACAATTTTAGCGTGGCCACCCGCTTTTTTTATCAATTTTTTTGCTAATAAAACATCTTCAGCACATTTAGGAAAAGAGATTGCAATATAATCCGCCTCTATTGCTACCGCCGTCTTAATATCAGCGCGATCTTTTTTTGTCAATGCCTCTGCACTAAGCCCGCCGCCTTGACGGTTAATGCCCTTATGATCAGATAACACCCCACCCGTAAGCACCACACAACACACCTGCTTGCCCTTGATTCGATCCACTTGTAACGTGATACGCCCGTCATCTAATAATAAAATGTCACCCTTATTAACTTCTTTAGGAAGAGATTTGTAATCCAATCCCACACGTTGCTCATCACCTAGCGAGCCATCATCATCTAAAATAAATTGATCACCAGACCTTAGCTCAACCTTGCCCAATTTAAATTTACCAATACGAATTTTAGGGCCTTGTAAGTCGCATAGCACACCAACTGGCCAGCCTATTTTTGATGCAACACGACGCACCTGCTCTGCACGCTGCACATGCTCCTCTGCACTACCATGTGAAAAGTTTAATCGCACTACGTTCACGCCAGCAGTCACTAAACGTGCCAGCATTTCCTCACTAGAGGAAGATGGGCCTAGTGTTGCTACAATTTTTGTTTTACGCGGGTGTAATTGATGTTCAGACAAATTTTTTCCTATTAATGTTTTCAATTAAAAAAGGGCTTAAAGCCCCTTTTTATTATTATTGTTGAGGCTTGCTAACTATTCGAACGTTGCTCCAAAATTTCCACAGCTGGCAATACTTTGCCTTCCAAAAACTCTAAAAAGGCACCGCCTGCCGTTGAAATATAATCCACTTTGTCATAAATATCATATTTCTGTATAGCCGCAATAGTATCGCCACCGCCAGCTAAAGTAAATGCCTGCGTTTCTGCTATCGCATGAGCAATGATTTTAGTCCCTTCACCAAATTGGTCAAACTCAAACACCCCAACTGGGCCATTCCATATCACCGTGCCTGCTTTTTTAATAATTTCAACTAACTCATCTGCTGACTTTGGACCAATATCAAAAATCATATCATCGGCCACCACAGAGGCAACATCTTTTTTTACGGCAGGTTCATCAGCTGCAAAATTCTTACCACAAACAACATCTACAGCAATAGGTACGGCAGCACCACGTGCAGACATCTTTTTCATCAACGCCTGTGCAGTAGGGACTAAATCTGCTTCACAAAGTGATTTACCGACTTCATAACCTTCAGCTTTAAGAAAGGTATTAGCAATGCCACCACCGACTACCATTTGATCTACTTTTTCTGACAAGCTTTCGAGCACCGTTAACTTTGTAGACACTTTTGATCCACCCACAATCGCCACCATAGGGCGTGCAGGATTTAACAACGCTTTTGTTAAGGCATCTAGCTCTCCAGAAAGCAACATCCCTGCACATGCTGTAGGCGCAAACTTAGCAATGCCATGTGTGCTTGCTTGCGCACGGTGCGCAGTACCAAAAGCGTCCATCACAAACACATCACATAATGCAGCATACTGCTTGGCTAACGCATCATCATTTTTCTTTTCACCTACATTAAAACGACAATTTTCTAACAACACCATTTCACCATCTGCAATCGTTGGTGCATCTGAACCTAGCCAATTTTCAATCAACCGCACTTTTTTCCCAAGCTTATTAGCAATAACATCAGCCACTGGCTGTAGCGAATTCTCCTTGGAATAAACGCCCTCCTCAGGACGCCCCAAATGCGATGTCACCATCACTTTTGCACCATGCTTCAACGCATATTCAATCGTCGGCATAGAAGCGCTGATACGGGCATCAGAAGTCACTTTTCCACCCGTCACAGGTACATTTAAATCAGCACGAATAAATACGCGCTTACCCTTTAAATCCAAATCAGTCATTTTGATGAAATTCATGATAGCCCCTATTTACTTAGCAATATGCTGAACTAGGCGAATAAGGTTACAGGTGTAACCATATTCATTATCGTACCAACCGACAACTTTCACAAAAGTAGGGTCTAACACAAGACTTGCCCCAGCATCAAACACACCAGCTGCAGGCTCACCGCGGAAGTCAGTTGACACTACTTTTTCATCTGTATAACCAAGCACCCCTTTAAGCTCGCCATTGCTTGCTTTTTTCATTGCGGCGCAAATTGCTTCATGGCTTGCTTCTTTATTGAGCTCTACGGTTAAATCCACGACAGACACATCAACACTAGGAATACGTAATGCCATCCCCGTCAATTTTTTATTCAATGATGGGATCACTTTACCTACTGCTTTGGCAGCGCCTGTACTTGATGGAATAATATTCTCAAACACACTACGCCCGCCACGCCAATCCTTTTTAGATGTACCATCAACCGTTTGTTGCGAAGCGGTAGCAGCATGAATGGTCGTCATCAGGCCACGCTTAATGCCAAAATTATCATGCAATACTTTTGCTAATGGTGCTAAGCCGTTAGTCGTACAAGAAGCGGCTGAAACAATCGCTTCGCCTTTATACTCTTTATGGTTAACACCATACACAAACATAGGCGTTTCATCTTTACCTGGCGCAGACTGAACTACTTTTTTAGCACCACTATCTATATGTACCTGACAACTCTCTTGTGTTAAAAATACCCCAGTCGCCTCAACAAGAATATCAACACCACTTGCAGTCCAGTCAATATTTGAGGGATCACGTTCTGCAGTCAAATGGATTTTTTTGCCATTCACCACTAAAGTGCCATTTTCTGCCCGTACATCACCTTTAAAGCGACCATGCGCTGTATCGTATTTCAACATATACATCATGTATTCAATATCATATGAGCAGTTTATACCAACAACTTCAACATCATCAAACTCAGCTTCCTGAACGACTGCGCGCAATACCATGCGGCCAATACGGCCAAACCCATTTATCCCGATTCTAATTGTCATGTTTACCCTTTATTTACTAATCATATTAATGTTAATAGTGTCTATTAAACAAATAAAAAGAGCCTCACTAAGAGGCTCTTTTTATTAAAACAACCTCAAATAATTACAATACTGATTTAACAGTAGCAACCACATTTTCAACGGTAAAGCCAAAATGCTTCATTACATCGCCACCAGGTGCAGATTCACCAAATGTGTCAATACCTACAACAGCACCGTCTAAACCTACATACTTACGCCAGAAATCTGGGTGAGCCGCTTCTACAGCCACACGTTTAACACCAGGTGTTAACACACTGTCTCTATAGGCTTGGTCTTGACGATCGAACACATTAGTCGATGGCATTGAAACCACACGTACTTTAGTCCCTGCTTTCGTTAGCTCTTCAGCAGCTTGTACTACTAAACCAAGCTCAGAGCCATTAGCAATCAAAATCACCTCAGCATTAGCCACATCAGAAAATACATAGCCACCTTGGCGCACTAGTGCAAAGTCTTTTGCATCATGCTTAACGCCTGGCACGCCTTGACGGCTTAACACCAAGCTTGTTGGACCATCGTTACGTTCCGCAGCAGCCACCCAAGCGATTGTCGCTTCAGTTGAATCAGCAGGACGCCATACATCCATATTAGGGATATAACGTAAGCCAGAAGTGTTTTCTACTGGTTGATGGGTAGGGCCATCTTCACCCTGACCAATAGAGTCATGTGTTAATACAAAAATAACACGTTGATGCATTAATGCAGCCATGCGCATACCGTTTTTCATGTAATCAGAGAACATATGGAATGTACCGCCGTATGGTAATAAACCACCGTGCAATGCCATACCGTTCATAATCGCTGCCATACCAAATTCACGTACGCCGTAAGAGATATAGTTACCCGGCTCTTTACCACTGACATGTTTAAAGCTAGCAGTCGCTGTTAAGTTAGAACCTGTTAAGTCAGCAGAACCACCTAAGAACTCTGGCAGTAAAGGTGCCAATGCAGTAATTGCATTTTGTGACGCTTTACGTGTTGCCACTTTTTCGGCTTTTTCATTTGTTTCAGCAATAATTTTATCCGTTGCAGCTTTCCAGCCAGCGGGTAAGTCGCCTGCCATACGGCGTTTAAATTCAGCTGATTCTGCTGGAAATGCTTTAGCGTAAGCAGCAAATTTATCATTCCAAACCGCTTCTTTTGCAGCGCCTTTTTCTTTTTGGTTCCAACCGTCATATACATCTTGTGGAATCACGAATGGATCATGTGGCCAGTTAATTTCTTTACGAACTAAAGCAACTTCATCGTCACCTAACGCAGCACCGTGACAATCGTGTGAACCCGATTTATTTGGTGAACCTTTACCAATAATTGTCTTACAGCAAATCAATGTTGGTTTGTCAGTCACTGTTTTAGCTTCATCAATCGCTTTTTGAATGGCATCTGCATCATGTCCATCTACTGAAAGCACGTGCCAGCCATATGATTCAAAACGGCCTTGCGTATCATCTGTATACCAGCCTTCAATATGGCCATCAATCGAAATACCGTTATCGTCCCAGAATGCAACTAACTTACCTAAACCCCAAGTACCAGCTAGCGCACAAGACTCATGAGAAACACCTTCCATCATGCAACCGTCACCTAAAAACACATAGGTGTAATGATCAACAATATCGTGACCTGGCTTGTTAAATTGATCAGCCATTAACTTCTCTGCCATCGCAAAACCAACGCCATTTGAGATACCTTGACCTAAAGGACCCGTTGTTGTCTCAATACCTGGTGCATAGCCATACTCTGGATGACCAGCACATTTAGAATGTAGCTGACGGAACGATTGCAATTGCTCCATTGGCAAATCGTAGCCTGTCAAATGAAGTAATGAATAAATAAGCATAGAACCATGGCCGTTTGACAATACAAAGCGGTCACGATCTGCCCAGTCAGCATTATTTGGGTTGTGGTTCATGTTGTTGTTCCACACAACCTCTGCAATTTCAGCCATGCCCATAGGCGCGCCTGGGTGACCAGATTTTGCTTTTTGCACAGCATCCATGCTTAGCGCACGGATAGCATTGCACAAGTCTGTACGAGTTGCCATTTTCTTCTCCCTATTGATTAAACTTTGATAGGCGTTATAGGGTAAACCCTCAACGCCCTAAATTATTGATCCCTCAAAAAAAGTAAGTTATAAAATCACTTTTTCACAAAGGTTTATTATTGCTTATATAGCGTTTTTGAGCAATACAAACCTTCGTAATAATCCTAATTTATCTATTTTTTTAACGATTAAATAACTTAAAACCCCAAGTGACTAAATACAAAAAGGCCGGGCATCCTAATATTTCACTGAATCACATTTCCGCACCAGCGCTTAAAGTTAACCTAAGCTTATGTTAACTAAATCAAAAGAAAACGCTAAGTAACTGAATACTTAGCGTTCTAAACAATATGATTGTGAGTCAACTATATTCGCTGGCCACCGCCTCGTAAAACAAACAAAAATAGACCAAACAGCATCAACCAAAAACCAGTTACTACCGGTATCGACACCTCTTTTTTAGGCTGCCCTTCAGCAGGTTTAACCTGTTGAATAAAGCTTTGCTCTCCACCTTGGAGCGCGCTCACTGATAATTGATTTTCAACCTCAAGAATAGCCAACTTTATTGACGCACTACCATCATCAGCAACAAGCGCTAACGAAGACAACATCAACATACCAAACATTGCTGAAACCACTAACTTTCTAAACATATTATTACCATCCAATTTTCAAATAATCCTAAAGTTAATTAGGTATTTGCAAATTGGGTGCCAAGTTAATATGTTTTAATTAGTTATTATCAATCAATAAGTTAAAGATATTATCCATCTAATGATGTGTCTTATTTTCAACACTAGTGTTGAAAAAACAAGAGAAGATTACTTTATGAGTCGACCTAAATAACAACTGTTTTTGCAGTTGATATAGAGGCTAAAACTGCCTCTATTGTCTTACAGTTATCTTTAGCATCTTCAAAAGTAAGCAATGGTGCTTTATCATTCAACACACAATCACTGAAGTGTTCAATTTCTAAATTAAAATGATTGCTCGGCGCATATCGTTGCTCTGCATATCGGCCATCGTCTGTTTCCCAGCTAATGACGGGCACATCAGCCTGAAATGCCCAAGTCGCATGACATTTTATCCAGCCTTTAGTACCAATAATTTCATATTCCGATTTGCGTGATCGTTCAAAACTAATATCAAAATGACCAAAACGTGCACGCCCATTAGCATCAACACCAAAATCCAACACACCACTCGTGACAATATCAGCCCCATGCTCGTTTAACTTAGCATGCGCACTCACAGAAACTGGCGCTGCAGGAAAACCATTTTGCGCAAAGCACCAGCGCAAACTATGAATGGCATAAGGACCAATATCCCACATGGCACCACCACCATCTTGCATACTGCGATTAATACGATACATGCGCGCAGGCCGCATAAAAAAAGAAAAACTTGCACGAGCCGACACCACATCACCAATCAAACCAGATGCCACTAAATCTTGCATTGTTTGATGCTGTGGATGAAAGCGATACATAAAACCTTCCATCACTTTCACATTGTTTTTAATGGCCGCTGCTTCTATCGCCTCGATGGCTTGTAACCGCGTTGCCATCGGTTTTTCAATTAATATATGCTTGCCTGCATTAATCACTTTCAACGCCCATTCAGCATGGTCTTCATTCGCCATCGGGCAATAAACTGCATCCACATTACCGTCATCAATCAGCGATTTTAAATCATCATAACAAGCAACATCTGAATGGCCGGGTGCATATTTTCCTAAGGTCTCTTTAGCGGCACCATTGCGACGACTCGCAATCGCCACTAATTCTGCATTAGGTGCTGCTATGATTGCCGGCAATAGTTTTTCATTGACGCGCGCTGCACCTAAAATACCCCATTTTAGTTTTTTTTCGCTCATGATGAGACCTCAATTTTAATATGTAGATTGTAATGTTAATTTAAAATCATTATACAATGCATCTCAACTGTCTAAAGATGTCACTAACAAAGAAAATGCGTCATGCAATTTGCCAAATTAAAATGGGATAATCAACAACCCTACTCATTAGACTTTGATGATATCTACTACACTTCTGATGACGGCCTAGCAGAGACCGAATATGTGTTTATTCAGCACAATCAACTAGATGAGCGATTCAGTACTTGTGAGCAATCCGTTAAGTCTATATTCACCATCATTGAAACAGGCTTTGGTACAGGACTGAATTGCTTATGTGCTATCCAGCACTTTATTGAACACGCGCCAGCTAATACTACATTGCGTTTCATCTCTATTGAGCGCTACCCGCTTACATGTGAAGACTTTATTAAAGCCAACCAATATTGGCCAATGTTTAATGATCTTGTCACTGAATTACAAGCAAGCTACGCCCAATTAACAGATGGTCTTAATCAACTCCAGTTATGTGACGGGCGCATACAGATTGACTTATGGGTAGGTGATGTCAGTGAATGTTTACCATTCATACAAACGCCTGCTGACGCATGGTTTTTAGATGGTTTTGCGCCGAGTAAAAATGGTGATATGTGGTCAAAAGCCCTATTCAATCATATTGCCCGTTTATCAAAACCCTATACAACATTGTCGACATTCACTAGCGCAGGACATGTACGCAGACAGCTACAACGCGTCGGCTTTCAGGCAAACAAGACCAAGGGATTTGGCAAAAAAAGAGAAATGCTTTCTGGGTCTTTTCTCTAAAGTAGCGGCAACACCATTACAATTAAAGGCCACGCTGCATTTTAATTAAATCATAAGCCACTTGAATTTCCTTTGCTTGCTCCGTAGCAACTGCAACCATATCTTCTGGCAACCCCTGACCGATGAGTTTATCAGGATGGTATTGACTCATCAGCTTACGGTACTTACGTTTAATTTCTTGGTCACTTTGATCTTTAGTCACCCCTAATGCTTTATAAGCATCCGCTAATGCCGTGCTGGAGGCTGGCTGGCCTGCAGCAAAGTGCGATTGATTCAATACCATATCCAACATCTGTTGGAACGTAGCTTGACTGTAGCCAAGATGTGCGGCGATCTTCACTAACAAAGCATGTTCGGCTGGGTCTAATTTTTCATCTGCCAATGCCATTACAATTAGATACATCAATAACGTTTGCTTTAAATTAAGGGTCTGACCACAGGCTGCCATAAAGGCATCTAGCGTTTTGGTGATATCAAAATCAGCAGCAGCACCACGTTTAAATTGACTAATCGCTTGCTCGCGATGTTCTGCCGTCATGCCTATTTTTTGTATAAACATTTCGACATGGTCGATTTCATCTTTAGTAATTTGCCCATCGGCTTTGGCGAGCTTACCCATCAACGCAAAAACCGTTTCAAGAAAGACCTTTTGACGCTGGGCATTGCCTAACGGGTTAATGCCGCCAACACCATAATCTCTAGCCCGGTCAAAGCTACCGCCTATAAAGTAGCCGAATAGAGCGCCAAAAAACCCAAAAAAGTAATACCCAGCAATGGCGATGATAATTTTAAACACGTGATTACCTTAATTTACGCTGTAGCGTCAGTCGTTAATATTGAAGCACCGTAGAGCGCACTTGTTTAGTGTGTTCGGAGTTCGGATCAATGGCGGGGACAGACAGATTATTCTATCCACTTAATGCTACAGCCAATACTAGCAACTTGCTCCTTAGGCCCATGCCCTGTTTGTGCTATTTGCTTCATCGCACGGTACAAGTCACGCGTGCTATCAGGCGCTGTTTCTTTGCGGCTTTCATCAAAACGTCCCCGATATTGCAATTCACCTTTACTATTGAAACCAAAAAAGTCTGGTGTGCAAACCGCTTCATACTTTTTTGCTATCTCTTGCGTGTCATCCAATAAATAGGGAAATGAGAAAGCCATATCTTTTGCAATTTTTTGCATATTCTCAGCACTATCTTCTGGATACTCTGTCGAATCGTTCGACATGATGGCAACGGTATTGATACCGATTTCTTTCAGCGCGGCTACATCATTAATTAGCCTCGGTAGAATCGCTTTCACATAAGGGCAATGGTTACATATAAACATAATAAGCAAACCCTTCTCCCCCCTGGCCTCACATCGAGAAAGTACTGTCCCATCTATATTTTTTAATTTAAAATCTGGTGCTTGCCTACCAAACTCACATACGGGTGGATTAATACTAGCCATGGCTAACCTCCTTATTTATTTTCGCTATAATTGATAACATTAATACTATCATTAAAACCTTATCGTTAAGCACCACACTATGAGCAATTTACGCTTTTACAATACAGAAAAACTACAGACCAACACGACAATAAAGCTTGATGGCAATGCTGCCACACACGCGATACGCGTCATGCGCCTAACGGTAGGTGACAACATTAAATTATTTGATGGTAGCGGCCTAGATTACCTGTGTGAATTAATAAGCATTAAAAAAGGTGAAGTACTAGTTAACGTGTTAACTAACGAACCCGTCACCAACGAATCCCCACTTAACATCACCTTGTTGCAAGGTATTTCCAGTGGTGACCGCATGGATTTAACTATTCAAAAGTCAGTTGAACTAGGTGTAACCAAAATCGTACCGATTAAAACAAGTCGAAGCATGGTTAAACTAAGCAAAGAAAGAGCCGAAAAACGCTTAGTACATTGGCAGAAAATAATTATTTCAGCTTGTGAGCAATCAGGACGTTCGCGCATTCCATTAATATTAGCCCCCATTGGCTTGACGGAATGGTTAGCGTCGAACCCAGCAAATAACTACACACGTATTATATTAGACCCTCTTGCAAAATTACGATTAAAAACTTTAAGCAAACCTAATGATTGTATTGAACTACTGGTTGGCGCCGAAGGTGGGCTTTCTAGCGAAGAAATCAATTTAGCCACGGAATATGGCTTTACAAGTGTGCAACTAGGTAAGCGCATTTTACGAACAGAAACCGCTCCTCTTGCTGCAATGGCAACCATGCAAACCTTATGGGGAGATTTTTAATGGGTTTAGATACTGTTGAATTTTTAATGGAAACTGAAAAAGAATTAAACATCAAAATAAGCGATGCCGAAGCTGGTGAAATCTACACTGTCGGTCAGTTTTCAAGACTTTGCCATAGCAAACAACAGGAAAAATCAAATAATAAAATGGATGAAGAACAAGTTTTTGCCGTACTAAAACAAATACTTCAAACAAGCTTTGGCATAAAAACGCAAATCAATAGAGCGCATTTAATTGTAAAAGACTTAGGTTTAGATTAAAACTAAAGATATTTTTGCAATAACTACATTAATTATTTGTAATTTATGTAAAATTTACATAAAATATAGCTATGTCTATTGGTCTCGCTATCCGCAATCTGCGGAAGTCACTTAAAGTGACACTCAAATCATTAGCGTCTGAGGTAGGTGCAGACGCTGGCAATTTATCCCGCATCGAACGTGCAGAGCTAGGCATCTCAGAAAATATGCTACGCAAAATTGCCGCCGCGCTTAATACCACGCCCGCACATCTCTACACAATGAGTGATGCATCAACCATAGAAAACAACAATCTTAAAAACACCGCAGAACGCAACATTATTCCTGCGCAAGATTTTGTGAATTGGTTTCGTTCCGCCACCCCTTACATACATGCCTTTGGTGGACGTACTTTTGTGATTGCTTTCGGCGGAGAAGTCATTGACCAAAAGCAATTTTCCACACTTTCTCATGACCTCAATTTACTGGCCAGCTTAAATGTTCGATTAATTATCGTGCATGGCGCTCGACCACAAATAGAACATCGCTTAAAACGCGCTAAATTAGAAACCAAACTATCAAACGGCCTACGTGTCACTGACGACCATGCAATGGAAGCGGTAAAAGAAGCCAATGGCGCTATTCGGGTAGAAATAGAATCGCAACTTTCTATGGGATTAATCAATTCACCAATGGCGGGTGCTGATATCTGTGTGGCTAGTGGCAATTTTATTACTGCCAAGCCGCTTGGCGTATGCAATGGCGTGGATTTGCAGCACACTGGCGAAGTAAGAAAAATAGAGGCTGTCAGCATACAAAAACGCTTAGATGATGGCGAGCTTGTACTGCTGTCTCCTTTAGGCTATTCACCCACTGGGGAAGCATTTAACCTTACATTAGAAGACGTAGCAGTCAATGCTGCCATTACGCTTAATGCTGATAAACTTATTTTTCTAATGGATTCTGCAGGCGTTTATAACTTACGGGGTGAATTACTGCGTGAGATGACGACACATAAAGCAAAAAACTTTATGAATAACATAAACAACAATACATCATCAATGAATGTTTCTGAAGACATACATTATTATCTTCCTGCCGCGATAAAAGCCTGTGAACACAGCGTACCACGTGTGCATTTAATTAACCGCCATATTGATGGCGCTATCATTCAAGAACTGTTCACCCATAATGGCATTGGCACCATGGTCACTAAGTTACCGCTGGAAGCAATGCGCCAAGCTAACATTGATGATGTAGGTGCAATATTGCAACTGATAGAACCACTAGAAAATGAAGGTTATCTAGTAAGGCGGGGACGTGAGCATATTGAATTAGAAATTAAATGCTTTTATGTCATGGAACATGACAATATAGTTGTTGGCTGCGCTGCCATCTACCCTTTTTATGAGGAAAAAATAGCTGAACTTTCTTGCTTAGCCATTGACCCTTCACACCAAGGTGGCGGAAAAGGAGACCGGTTATTTAACTACTGCCAAGAACAGGTGCGCGAATTAGGATTCACTTCACTGTTCTGCCTCACGACAAGAACTGAACATTGGTTTCTCGAACGCGGATTTTTACAACAAAAAATTGAACAGCTGCCACATGAAAAACAAAAACTTTACAATTACCAACGCAATTCAAAAGTGTTTATAAAAACACTTTAATTAAAGCATTTATAAAAACGCACTAAATAAGAACGTCTTAGGCATTTTTTAGTTACAATTCTATACATTGAAAATTAAACATCATTTTTTGCGAAAAAATACTATGTTAAACAAACCAACAGCAGCAAAAAAAGCTAAAACCATCTCAGAAGCGTTGCCATACATCAAACGCTTTTTTGATAAAACCATAGTCATTAAATATGGTGGCAATGCCATGATTGAAGAGCACCTGAAAGAAAGTTTTGCACAAGATGTGGTGCTGCTTAAACTCGTCGGCATGAACCCGGTTGTTGTGCATGGTGGTGGCCCACAAATTAACGAGATGTTAGATAAGCTAGGCAAAAAAGGTGAATTTATTCAAGGCATGCGGGTGACGGATGAAGAAACCATGGATGTCGTTGAAATGGTATTGGGCGGCCAAATTAACAAAGAAATCGTGAACCTTATCAACCAGCATGGCGGTAAAGCAGTTGGCTTGACGGGACAAGATGGTAACTTTATTCATGCAAAAAAACTCATGATAAAAGACTTGGACAACAAAGAAAAAATGATTGATGTTGGCCGAGTTGGTGAAATTAGCGCAATAGATCCAAGCATTATTAATTTTTTAGATAGTGGTGACTTTATTCCAGTCGTTGCGCCTATTGGCGTAGGCACTGACGGTAAAACTTACAACATCAATGCAGATGTCGTTGCGGGCAAGTTAGCGGAAATTTTAGGCGCTGAAAAACTCATGCTACTCACTAACACACCAGGTGTTCTAGACAAAAGCGGCGCGCTACTAACAGGTTTAACGCCTAAAGAAATCGATGCGATGATTACAGATGGTTCGTTATCTGGCGGCATGCTGCCTAAAATTAACTCAGCGCTAGAGGCGGCTCGCAGCGGCGTCAACGCAGTACACATCATCGATGGCAGGGTCGAACATGCCTTGCTATTAGAAGTGCTAACCGACGAAGGTGTTGGTACGCTAATAAAAGCGAAATAAAATTAAAGCCAAATAATGCTTGTTATTAAGTTATTTAAACTAGATGAGTAAAGTTTGGATTTTCGATTTAGACGATACTTTACACAACGCCTCAGCGCATATTTTTCCCGTTATGAATCGTGGCATGACGCAGTATATTCAAGACTCGCTTAACCTAGAGGAGGCTGCAGCACATGATTTGCGCCAACATTACTGGAAAGTTTATGGTGCGACGCTCAAAGGACTGATGCGCCACCACGGTACTGACCCACATCATTTTTTAAAAGAAACACACCAATTTAATCACTTATCTGAAATGGTGATGACAACCAAACGCCTGCGCCATATGCTGCAACAATTAAAAGGACGTAAAGTCATTTTCACCAATGCACCAAAAAGCTATGCCCTACGCGTACTTGATTTGCTCGGTATCGGTGATATTTTTGAATTAGTCTTTAGTGTAGAGTCAACGAAGTTTCATGCTAAACCCTCAGTACGTGGTTTTCAAATGCTACTTAAAAGCCTGCACATAACACCCAGTCATTGCATTATGCTTGAAGACAATGTAGCGGCTTTGATGACGGCCAAACGACTCGGCATGAAAACCATTTGGGTCACAAAAAGATTACATAAACCAAATTTTGTAGATTTTAGAATAAATGGGGTGTTAGCACTTACTCACCTTAAGCTATAATAAATTAAAACAATAAGCGGCTTAGTCGCAATACTTAATGTTGCAAAAATAAATGAGATTCAGGGACAGCGCATGGCAGGCGAACGTAAACAACAAATACTAGAAGCATTGGCAAAAATGCTACAAAACCCTAAGCGTGAAAAAGTGACCACCGCATCACTTGCAGCAAAGCTAGGCGTTTCAGAAGCGGCACTTTATCGGCACTTTGCTAACAAAGCACAGATGTTTGAAGGCTTAATCGATTTTATTGAAAATAGTATTTTTGGCGTCATTAATAAAATAACCACCGAAGAAACCGATGGCGAAAAACAAACACAGCTTATTATTACAATGTTGCTGAGCTTCGCAGAAAAAAATCCTGGTATGACACGCGTACTCATTGGCGATGCTTTAGTGAATGAAGCCGAAAGTTTACAAGTTCGCATCAACCAACTACACGACCGTATTGAAATGACATTAAAACAATGTCTGAAAATCACCATCGCCGAGTCCGGCAAGAAAGTGTTGCCAGAAAGCCAAGCTAATTTAATGATGAGTTATGTTACTGGGCGTTGGCACCAATACGTAAGAAGCGGCTTTAAACGCAAACCATTGGAACACGCGCAACAACAAATAGCAGTTTTACTTTAATCACTTACAACAACACTTTTTCGATCCCACCATTGTTCGCTTTTGCGATATATTCTTCCATCCAGTTCTCACCCAGAATATGTTTCGCCATTTCCACCACGATATAATCCGCAGTGATGCCAGTGTCATCACCATAACGATCAAGTCCTTGTAAGCAACTAGGGCACGAGGTGAGTATTTTCACATCTTCTTCTGGCTTGCCTACCGTCAAGCCCATTTTAACCATGCCTTTTTCTAGTTCTTCTTGCTTACGGAATTTAACTTGCGTTGCAATGTCTGGGCGTGCGGCCGCAAACGTACCAGACTCGCCACAACAACGGTCATTAAGTTCTACCTCTTGACCCATCAGCGCATTTGTTACTTCTAATGGTTTATAAGTTTTCATCGGACTGTGGCATGGGTCATGATACATATAGCGTGTCCCTGTCACATTCGATAGCTTTTGATCTTTTTCCATCAGGTACTCATGAATATCTAACAAGCGGCAACTTGGGAAAATTTTCTCAAACTCATATTTTTGCAATTGATCCATGCAGGTTCCGCATGACACAATCACCGTTTTAATATCAAGATAGTTTAACGTATTGGCAACACGGTGAAACAGTACACGGTTATCTGCTGTAATTTCTTGGCCTTTATCATGATTACCACTTGAGGTTTGCGGATAGCCGCAGCACAAATAACCTGGCGGCAACACGGTAATCGCACCCACCTCATACAACATAGCTTGCGTTGCAAGGCCTACGTTTGAGAACAAGCGCTCAGAACCACAACCCGGAAAGTAAAATACAGCTTCTGAATCTTCCGTTACTTTTTCTGGATCACGAATCACGGGAATCATACCGTCATCTTCTACACCTAACATGGCCCGCGAGGTTTTAGACGCTAACTTTCTTGGCATTGGCCTATTAATAAAATGAATCACCTGCGCTTTAATGTTGGCTTTACCTACCGTTGCTGGTGGCGCTTTTTTGTCTTTTAACAAGCCGAGATTTTTAGCAATTGCATATGCAATATTTTGTGCTTTGTAGCCCCAGCCTATCATGGTTGCACGTAAAAACTTAACGGTAGCTGGGTCTTTAGCATTGAGAAAAAACATACCCGCGGCAGTACCTAGGTTAAATTTCTTTTTGCCTAGCTCTCGCAATAAGTTGCGCATTTTGATTGATACATCACCAAAATCAATATTGACTGGGCATGGTTTCTCGCAACGATGGCATACCGTACAGTGATCTGCTACATCGTTAAACTCATCAAAATGTTTAAGTGAAATGCCGCGCCGCGTTTGCTCTTCGTAAAGAAAAGCCTCAATCAATAATGATGTACCTAAAATTTTATTACGTGGCGAATAAAGCAAGTTAGCACGTGGCACGTGCGTAGAGCACACGGGCTTACATTTACCACAGCGCAGACAATCAGAAATATCATCGGCAATTTCTCCCATCGCCGATTCTTCCATAATGATAGATTCTTGTTCTAGCAAACCGAAACTTGGTGTATAGGCATTGTCTAAGCCTGAGCCCGTCAATAATTTACCTTTATTAAAATGGCCCTTTGGATCTACTTTGTTTTTATACTGCGTAAAAGTATCAATTGTCTCCTGATCTAAGAACTCCATTTTGGTAATACCAATGCCATGCTCACCAGAAATAACACCATTCAATTTTCTAGCCAATGCCATGACACGCACTACAGCACCATGTACTTCTTGCATCATGTCATAGTCATCAGAGTTCACTGGGATGTTGGTATGAACGTTCCCATCACCCGCATGCATATGCAACGCAATAAACACGCGACTTTTCAACACTTTTTGATGAATATTGTTTAATTCATCTAAAATTATTTGATATTCTCGCCCAGCAAAAATCTCCTCCATCGGCGCTTTAAGCTCTCGTTTCCAAGAAATACGTAAATCGTATGATTGCAATGCACGGAACACGTTTTCATACTGCCCTAATGCCTCACCCTCTTCACCCAGTGTACTGACAGGCTTATCTAAAGCGTCAAAAAACATACGCCATTTAGTACGTAAACCTTTAATAAGTTTGGTGGCAATTTCTTGTTTTGGTACAACGCTCGCTTTATCTGTATTACCTTCTTCATCTGGCTGTAGCGGTAACGCTCTTTGGAAAAACACTTCTAATTCATCTAACAACCTGAGCTTATTATTGATTGATAACTCAATATTGATACGTTCAATGCCATCTGAATACTCACCTAACTGCGGCAACGGGATCACGACATCTTCATTAATTTTGAACGCATTCGTATGTTTTGCAATTGCCGCAGTACGCGAACGATCCAACCAAAATCTTTTACGTGCTTCAGCAGAAACAGCAATAAAACCTTCACCATCTCGTGCATTACACATGCGCACCATCGCTGAAGCGACTTCGCCCACAGCATTTTCATCATCTGAGGCAATGTCTGCCAGCAACACCATTTTCGGACGTTGCTGACGCGCCGCCTTAGTCGCATAACCAACGGCTTTTATATAGCGCTCATCCATATGCTCTAGCCCAGCCAAAATTACTGCTGGTTTTTGTTTCGCTGTCGCGTCTAAGTAATCTTTAATCTCAACAATCGCTGGCACCGCTTTTGACACCTGGCCAAAAAATTCTAGCGCTATCGTACGAACATATTTTGGCATGCGATGTAAAATAAAAGTCGCAGATGTAATCAAGCCATCACACCCCTCTTTCTGCACACCAGGTAATCCAGATAAAAACTTATCAGTCACGTCTTTACCTAAACCAACTTTACGGAAACTAGGGCCAGGAATCTCAATAACTTCAGGCTCAGCCAATAAAGTTTTCATGTCAATGTCATAGCGACTAATTTTAAAGCGCGCCATTTTAATATCATGAATTTTGCCTAGATTATGATCTAAACGCTCGACTTCCATCCAAGTCGATTCGGGCGTAACCATGCGCCATGAAGCCAAATTATCTAGTGCCGTGCCCCACAATACTGCTTTTTTACCGCCTGCATTCACTGCTACATTGCCACCAATACAGCATGCATCAGCTGAGGTGGGGTCACAAGCGAACTCTAACCCAGCTTCCGTCGCAGCCTCCATCGCACGCCTTGTAACCACCCCAGCACCACATTCAATAGTAGCTACTTCATGAGAGACACCGGGCAAATCACGCTTCTGCACACCAGAATGTTGATCTAATTTTTCTGTATTAATGACAGCTGACAATGGAGTTAAAGGTATGGCGCCACCTGTGTAGCCTGTGCCTCCGCCCCGCGGAATCACGGTCAAGCCTAGCTCAATACAAGTTCTAACTAAATAGGCAACTTCTGCTTCCGTATCAGGATTAAGTACCACGAATGGGTATTCAACGCGCCAATCAGTGGCATCAGTTACATGCGACACCCGTGCTAAACCATCGAATTGAATATTGTCTTTTCTTGTAAATTGACTTAATTGACTGAGTGCTTTTTTTCGCAAATCATAAGTTTGCCTAAAATCATCTGCAAATTTTGCGATGGCTTCTTTAGCCGCCGAAACCAATATTTTCACTTTCTTGTTACCACCACCACGCGCATCAATCGCACCCACGCGATGATTTAACGCTTCAATTAAAGAAGCACGACGCTTAGGATTATCCAACAAATCATCCTGCAAATAAGGATTACGAGTCACCACCCATAAATCACCCAGCACTTCGAACATCATGCGCGCACTACGGCCTGTCTTGCGCTCTGTTCTTAACTCGTTAAGAACACCCCAAATTCCCTCTCCCATGAATCGAACAACGATTTCATGGTCAGAAAAGGAAGTGTAGTTATATGGAATTTCTCGTAGTCTTGTAGCAGGTTCTGAATTAGCTTTGAGCAAGCTGGGTAGTATAGGTGCGTTCATTGATTATCTATATTTCATAAAAGAAAATTATATCATGACGTCGTGCTCATAAAACTACTGCCCCTATCCACTAAGCACTATAGTTATCATTAAAAAAACGTTACAATTTGTTCATGAATTTACTTAAAAAAATGGTTGCGCCACTGGCCTTAATTGGGCTGCTTATACTGTTAGGCTATAGTGGTTTACAAAAAACCGTGGCACCTAATGCTAGCTTTACCACATTAGAAGGTAAAACATTTGATATGGCATCACTAAAAGGTAAGGTCGTGCTGGTTAGTTTTTGGGCAACGGATTGTAAAAGCTGTGTAGAAGAAATGCCCGACTTAATTCAAACCTATCAAACTTATGCTGATAGAGGCTTTGAGTTAATTGCTGTCGCAATGCCTTACGACCCACCCGCACAAGTCCTTAACTTCACAAAACAAAAAAACTTACCTTTTCCTGTTATGCATGATAGTTATGCTGAAATAAGTCAACAATTTGGTGGCGTTAACGGAACACCAACTGCCTATTTATACGACCGAGAAGGCAACCGTATTCAGCATACCGTAGGCACTTTAGATTTCAAAAAACTACATGCATTGTTAGATAAAGAACTTAGCTAATGCTTTGGGTTAAAGCATTTCACATTATTTTTTTCACCAGCTGGTTTGCTGGTTTGTTCTATTTGCCGCGCCTATTTGTCAACCACGCCATGGAAACCAACCCAGAAACGATTACACGCTTAAGCCTTATGGAGAAGAAGCTATTCCACTTCATGTTGCCATTAGCATTGTTGGCGCTTGCTTCTGGTTTATGGCTATGGCTAGGCTATGGCATTACGGGTGGCTGGATGCATTTTAAGCTTAAACTTGTTTTAGGTTTAATTGTTTATCATATTTACTGTGGCAAACTTATGCATGATTTACAGGCTGATAAAAATAAGCACAGTCATGTGTGGTATCGTTGGTTTAACGAGGTGCCTGTTTTAATATTAATTGCCATTGTTATTTTGGTGGTCGTAAAACCCGTTTAGGTTAAAGGCGATAGACCATGGATATTCTAAATTCTGAGTGGTTAGTACACATGCTGAACAAAACAAGTAAAGCGCCCAAAAAGCGTCTACTTAGCCTCTTTGATATCTTAGACGATTGGTCTAATGCCCCAGGTATTAACTTAAATATTGATTTAAACAAACCCTTATCTAACAATAATGCAATGCAAATCTACCTTAGCTTAGAAGCCGCAAAGGCAGGTGCTGCATTACCAGAGGCATTAGCCTCGCAGCTATATTTTATGGCGATATCGGCAACACAAGAAAAGCTTCATGGCAGCAATGAAGCAGCACTTCAACATGCAAGAAGTGTTGCTGAAGCTGTTATTAATGCACAAACGAAAAAAGAATTCCACATAGCCAAGTCTTCCGTTTATGCCATTGCTGCCAGCTTTGTCGGCATATTTATTATTGCAGGGTCGTTATTTATATATAACGCCTCAAAATCAAATATTGACACACCTAAAGTTGCCTTATATACACCGCTAACTCAACCAGTGTTTGCTAACGCAGGTCTTATTGCTAGCCCAGAAAAAACGGCAGCACTTGTTGCTCAAATTGAACAAATGCGCCATGGAGAATGTCAATTACTTGAAGCGCTACAACTTCCAGACTCATATAAAAAAGTATATTTTGAAAATATTGTTTTAGGTCAAATTTCTACTGTGCCTAGCGAACAAAAACTGGTGCGAGAATTATTGGACAAAATACGCTGTAGCTATACTCCTGCATTAATGGCAAAATCTAAATAATGGCAATAATGCCTGTGATGGGGAGGCCAAGCTAAAAACTAGCTTGTCCTCACTTGCATTTGGTCTAATTACTCAGTAATTTTTTTCAAATTAGCCAAGCCACCTTGAAAAACAGCAGTAATCGTTTCACTTGCCGCCTTATCATCCTGACCTGTCGCTGGATTAGCTGATAAATCTTTACGTTTAAAATTAGCTGCCCATGTTACTTCTGAAGCACTCGCTCCTAGGGGGTTCACTGTTAATGTTGATGCATAATTGCTCACTGGCAATACACCTTCATTAATTACATAGCTTAATGTCCTACCGCTTGCATTATAGGCAGTCAATGTTTCATTAATCGTTCCTCCATCTTGCAAGGTAAGCAAACGTACTGCGCCTGGTTGGTTATTAACACCACCAATAATTTCAGTTTTTGCAACTGCAGGATGCCAAGCACCTAAATCACCAAAATTTTGCGCTTTCGCCCACACCTTGTCTGCTGATGCATTGATAGTTATTTTTTCTACTACCACTAGCTCAGCAACATTATGCATAGGCTTATGCGCACAAGCCGCCAATAAGGCAAAACCACTTAATACTGAAATATTCATTAGCTTATTCATATGTAATCTCCTGTTTATTGAATGACGGATATACTATACCGTTCTGTATACTTTATTACTTATTTTTGGGTATGTAAAGAAATATTTACATTTAATAATAGATAGTTATAATTTTTTAAATGAATTATTAATTACTAACCTGTATATATATTTATATGCCCAATAAAACTCATGATATACTTAACTCTATGAGTGTTCTTAGAGATAAAATTTTAGAGGTTTCGACAGATCTGTTTCAAACGAGAGGCATTAACTCTACGGGTGTTGATAAAATAGTGGCCGTTGCCGGCACAACTAAAATGACACTGTACAAACACTTTCATACTAAAGAAGGTTTGATTCTTGAAGTGTTAAGTAAAAGCCAACAAGATTTTAGACATTGGCTTGATAACAAACTTAATACCAATAGCAAAGCACCTGCAGATAAAATCCAAAAACTTTTTGATTACATTGAAGAGTGGGTCACTTCTCCAAGCTTCACTGGTATGGGCTTTATAAAAGCTTCAGCAGAATTTCCTAATGAAGAAAACCCTATCCACCAGCTCTCATCTAAACAGTCACGTGAGTTTAGACAGTACATTGCCAAACTAGCACACGAAGCTAAGATTAAAGAAGCTGAAGGTTTGGCATTACAATTATCACTACTGTTTGAAGGCGCAGTACAAGCAGAGCAAATGAAGCGCGGGTCTGGCGCTATTAAATATGCGAAGAAAGCTGCTAAAATTTTAATTGATGGCGCGACCAAAAGTTAAACTTAACGACCGTTTAGCTTGCAATAAACACTGCTTGTAAAAGATAATACGCTTTTAACCTAAAAATATATCATCTATGCACACGCTTATCTGTGGCTCTTTAGCCTACGACACCATTATGGTGTTCCAAGATCAATTTAAAAACCACATTCTGCCTGATCAAATCCATAAACTGAGCGTAGCCTTTTACGTACCTGATTTGCGCAGGGAATTTGGTGGAACAGCAGGTAACATTGCTTATAACCTGCAATTGCTAGAAGGTGAACCACTCATTATGGCAACTGTGGGAGATGACTTTGCGCCATATGCTGAGTGGATAGATAAAAATAAATTAATGAGCAGCCATATTAAATCAATCCCTAATAGTTTTACCGCACAAGCCTTTATTACAACAGATATAGATGATAATCAAATCACTGCTTTCCACCCAGGCGCGATGACAGAATCACATCAAAATAGCGTTAAAGATACGAAAGATATCTCTTTAGCCATTATTGCGCCCGATGGTCGTGATGGTATGTTTCAACATGCGCAAGAATGTGCAGATGCAAAAATCCCCTTCATGTTTGACCCAGGTCAAGGCTTACCTATGTTTAATGGTGAAGAGCTCATGCATTTTATTGAAATGGCGACTTACCTTGCAGTCAATGACTATGAAGCACAGGTGTTGCAAGACAAAACTGGCTTGACATTAGAACAGTTAGCTGAAAAAGTGAATGCACTTATTGTCACGCTAGGTGCTGAGGGCTCACATATTTATGCCGACAGTCAACGTTACACCATCCCAAGCGTTAAAGCAGATAAGGTTATAGACCCTACCGGATGTGGTGATGCCTATCGTGCTGGCTTATTGTATGGCATTGTAAGAAAATGGGATTGGCCAACTTGTGGCAGACTGGCCTCTACCATGGGTGCAATTAAAATAGCGAGCCGTGGCGGACAAAACCACCAACCTAGCCGTCAAGATATTGAGAACGTTTATAGCCAAGCGCTTGTCCAAGAAGTTGCAGAACAAGAGCAAGCAAAATAATTAATTTAAAGGGGAAACCATGACATTTTCAAAATTAATTTTAATGATAATTTTATCTGTGTTTATAGCAGCATGTGCCAGCTCAAACTCTGGTAGCGTGTATAAGCGTGATGATGCGCGTAAAGTACAAACTGTCAAAACTGGCGTTGTAGAAAGCGTACGTAATGTTAAATTAGAAGGCACCAAATCTCCCGTCGGCACGGTTGCAGGTGGCGCAATTGGCGGCATAGCAGGTGGTTCTATTGGGCATGGGCGTGGTAGCGCACTTGGCGCAGTCATTGGCGCAGTCGCTGGTGGACTTGCTGGCGCAGCGACAGAAGAGCTAGTAACTCGTACCGATGCACTAGAAATTACCGTTAAACTAGATGGCGGCGGCCTCATTGCCATCGTGCAAGAAGCTGACGAACCATTCAACCCTGGTGACAGGGTGCGTATTGTAGAAAACAGCAGCACTTCACGTGTGACACATTAACCCATATTGGTGAAACCAGTACTCGCTTTTTGGTCTTCATTAAAAATAAGAAATACTAGCATTTCTTAAAGTAACGTTTGCGCCAAACTAATTCACTGACACGACTATATCGCATATTCTGCATTGTGCTACACACAATGTTGGGTATTGCTATTACCGCTATAACTTGGTCTTTTATTAAAAAGGGGCGCAAGCTAAAACTAACCCAATGGTGGTGCAAAGGCTTATTAGAATGCTTAAATATTGACGTAAAAACTTACGGGGAATTACCCAATAACAATACTTCAAACACCCTGTTTATGGCCAACCATATCTCATGGACAGATATTCACGCACTGAACAGCATTATCCCATTACGCTTTATTGCTAAATCCGAAATTAGCAATTGGCCAATTTTTGGTTATTTAGTAAAAAGTTCTGGCACAATTTTTATTAACAGAAGCAGCAAAAAAGATGCTGTACGTATTGTAGAAACCACTACTGAGAAATTGTTAAATGGTGATAATATTGGTTTTTTTCCTGAAGGAAAAACGACCGACGGCACAATGATAGCGCCATTCAAAAGTAGCATTGTGCAAGCTGCTCTAAACGCGAATGCGACGATTCAACCCGTTGCTATCAAATACCCACACCTTAATGGCGAGATAAACACATTAATGTCTTATGCTGGAGAAACCACGCTAGGTGAGTCTATGGTCAATATATTAAAACAAAAAGAACCCATCATTGAATTGCATTTTCTTCTACCCATCGACACAAAAGACATGAACAGACAAATGCTAACCAAGTCAGTTTTTAATGCTATTTCTAAGCAACTAGGCCTTTAGTGGTTGATCATTTTTATTTGATGGCACTTGTGTAATCGCTTTTGTTTCCAAACACATGGCCGTTAACTTTCCCCCCCATAAACAACCTGTATCGAGTGCGTGCACATTCTCACGCTGATGTAAGCCTAATGCTGACCAATGTCCGCAAACAATATCAATCTCTGTTGATTGACGACAGGGCAAATCAAACCAAGGTACATAGCCTTCAGGTACATCACATAACTCACCTTTAAAATCAAAATCCAAAGCGCCTACTGTTGTACAAACCCGCATACGTGTCATTACATTAGTGATCGCTCGTAATCGGTCATATCCAACCAAACCATCATGCCAAACATTAGGCTGATTACCATACATATTCGCTAAGAACGCTATATAGCGCTTACTTTGCAAAGCAATTTCAACTTCATGTGCATAAGCCAGCGCATCTGTTACTGTCCACTGTGGTAATAAGCCAGCATGCACCATGACATAATGATCACGTACAACCATCAATGGTTGATGTCGCAACCAATGCAACAAGGCATCAGCATCGGGTGCATCGATAATGGCTTGCAAAGTATCACCGCGATGGGCTGGCCGAATATTATGCGCAACGGCAATAGCGTGCAAATCATGATTGCCCAACACTGTTTTGATGTTATTTTGGTGCTGAAAACACCATCGCAAAACCTCAAGCGAGCCACTGCCACGGTTTACCAAGTCACCTACCAACCATAAAGTATCGGTTTTTATATCAAATTCAATACGCTGCAATAATGCCTGAAAAGCATGATAACAACCTTGGATATCACCTATTGCATAGGTAGCCATCTGTGCCTACTCAATAACATTAACAAACAATCTTTGTCGATTACTGCATAGTTTCAGCAGCTTCAGGTAACGTAAAATTAGCACCTGATTGGTTGGCCATATAGGCAACGGCTTTCGCAACTTCATTATCCGTTAAATCTGGATTCCCGCCACGAGCAGGCATGGTACGAACACCCTCAATTGCATGTTTAGTCAGCGTGTCAAACCCTAGCGCGATACGTGCCCCCCAATCTGCACTTTCTCCTATCTTTGGAGAACTCAACACACCTGAAGCATGGCATGCTGCACACGAAGCAGCAACAACTGCTTCGCCACTCATTTCTACAGATGCCCCACTTTCTACTGCCACTTCCACTACTGCTAATGGCTTAATATTAGCTGCAACATCAATGACTTCGACAGGCTTATCCGCTACCGGAGCCGACTTTGTCATGGTATATAAGACAAAAATAGGTGCGATGATGCCGCCTAATATAACGATGACTTTCTGAATAAAACCAGTGCCTGGTGGGTGTGCCTTATTGCTCATAATAGGATGTATCCATAATTTATTTAACCGCGCAATTATACCAGCAAGCTGATAACAGCATCTTGATACACGCAAGACCGCACACCCGTAAGACCGCAAGGGTCTTCCCCAATTAACTAAGCCAGTAAACTGGCAAGTTAAGTGTGAAGGGGTGTCACCAACCTCGCTAAATGCTATACCCGTAAAGGGCATCACCATTCTCTCTAACCGCTAAAGCGGTAAGTCAAATGAGAAAGCGGCAAGTTCAATGCTAAAGTTTACAGCCGCAAGGGCTGTCCCCAGCCTCGCTAAATGCTGAAGCATTAAGTCGGCTGTGAAAGACAAGCCACAGACCGTTTGCTATAATCCGCCACATGCGCCCGTAGCTCAGTTGGATAGAGTGTTGGTTTCCGAAACCAAAGGTCGTGGGTTCGACTCCCGCCGGGTGCGCCATATAAAATTAAGCAGTAAAATCCCGCAGCTTATCCTGATTGCAGTAACGGCAATATAAATGCAGAAAAACTGCCAATACACCAGATAACGACCGACCCCCAGAAAAAACGAGTATTCCATTGATACGCAATATTACAAGCTTTAGCATACTCTGGATCAGTAGGACACACTCTACCGGGACGATAAAGCACCCAACCAGCAATCATGAGTATCAAAGCCGTAATACTAAACGTCCATGCTTTATGCAAGCTTAAAGTCACTAAAAATGGGACGCTAGAAGCTAATGATGCCACAACAGCACCCATGCCGAGACTCACTAAGATAATAGGCAATGCACAGCACAGCAAAGTGCTGATAGAGGTGAACAATATCAATACGCCCCATTTTCTTGGCTTCTTAATATCATCAGCCACAACAATCTCCTTTTTGCGCTTGTATTGGAGGACATGGTTTATCACCATAGGAACAATACACACAACAGTCCCCTTGTTTTGGTTTTAACAATTGGCCACAACCTGTGCATTCATAAAAATACTGGCACGCATTTGTCGGCATGGTCTCTTTCTTAGAGGCACCACATTTGTAACAAGTGATTATGCTTGTCATCTCCATTAAAACGTAACCCCTATGCTAATATTAAACTCATTACCACGTGAATTAGAGACTTGACTCGTCTTCTCATAAACCAAATGTTTATACTCACTACGAAACATCATATTATCTTTATACAAAACTAGCACTGGGCCAGTATGTATCCGTTTTCCACCGCTTGCAGTCGTCAATGTTGCTGCATTCGGCTTATCATGATGCCGCGCGGTAACGTCCCACATGACAAACATACCTGAATTAGTGGCATCATCATGAAAAGGGTGATAACCAAGATTAATATCTAACCCAAGCTCATTACCTTCACGCATACCATGTTTACCTTTACTATTAATCCAATAAAACAAATCGATTAATGTGTAGTATTTAAAGGATTCATAACCATGCGAGAAACTTAAACCCAAGTCTAAGCTACCATCGCTAATAGGAAAATCTCCGCTGGTGCTTCCTGTAGGGACGCGTAATGAAGGCGTAAAACTGAAGTTCTGTGTACCACCACCTTTATTAATATAATGTTTTAAAGGTACACCAAGGACAAGGTCACCGAGACCACTACTTCTCTGCTTTACACCGACACCAGCCACATTTTTAACGCGGGTTTGTTCTACATACGGCAATTTAAATGTAACACGCACCGCACGATCAAAAGTGTAAACCCCTTCTAACCATGTTTTCTTTACGTAACGCTTCAAACCCAGTGGATTGGCAATTTCTGAATGACCATCCATGAGATCATTAGACCCATAGCGTTCATGACGAATTTGAAAACCATAGCCCTCCTCCCAACGCGGCGCCATATCCATCACCGGTTGGTGCGCATAAGCGACGGGTGCGAACACGCAACTAAAAACAATTGTTAGCAGAACACGATTCATTATTATTCTACTGGCGTATGCGTTGTCACGATGCCGTTTTCATCTGCAACCATCACATTGATAGGCTCATATCCACCTGATTTAATCGATTCAAATGCTGCATTCATATCAAGCCTTGCCCCTGGCTTTATCGCTATGGTTACTTTCTGACTTTCAATTTCTACCAACACACCATCTTTATATTTACTCTTGTCTATAAAGGGGAGTTTAGAAAGTTTTTTACGTACACCAACCGAGCAAAACGAGCACACAATACCATGCACTTCAAACAGCGCTTCGTTTGGTTTTACCTTCGCTCCTGCTGCATCTGCTTTAGCGACTAACATACGATCTTGACCATGTGCTTTAGCCTCTTGCGCAGCAATGCTGATAATAGGTTGTAATAGCAAGGCAGTTACAACAAGTGGTAATAATAGCTTCATGACTCATCTCCATAAAAATATTGCAGGATATTACACTCTGCTAGCGGTTTACCTTCGCCTGGGCAAAAAGAAGCAAGCTCTTCCAAGCAGGTTTTAATTTTAATCAAATCAGTAATACGTTCGTCTATATCCATGATTTTAGTGCGCGCATATTCTCGTACATCGGCGCAATCGGCTTCAGGTCTATCTGAAATCCCCAGCAAACCTTTAATTTCTTCCAAAGTGAAACCAAGACCTTTCGCTTTGCGAATAAATTGCAAGCGCCTTACACTATCCGGTAAATAAACACGATAATCAGATTCCGTCCGAGCCGACGGTAACAACAGCCCTTTGCGCTCATAATAACGGATAGTATCAACCTTTACCGCACAGGCTTTTGCCAGTTTTCCTATCGTTAATGTAGACATTTTATCTGCTCCATAGTGAACACTATAAACCTTAGACTATAGTCTAAGGTCAAGAGAAATGATAATAAGTTAATTTCACAAACAAAGTAATCTAAACCTTTACACGAAACATGCCTAAAAAAAATAAAACTGACTTCAACGCTGACATACACAGCAAATCTAAGTTGCATGTCTTGTGAACTGGCTATCATGGCTTCAGTACCCGATAAAGCAATACATAGAAAAATCATTTACAATAAAATATTACTAACACAACAAAAGCCAATATAGAGGTGTGATGACATGTCTGACTATATGATTTCTTTAAGAAACATAGAAAAAGGTAAGTTTGGTGATGAGCCAGGTGCGACCTATTTTCTGAGAATTGGTAACAACGTAAAAAATCCTGCTCCTGGCCAAAAAATTAAAAAAAGCGAATGGTTTAAAGACGTACTTACAGAAGCTGTTTCAGGAAAAAGCGAACTGACTGGTAAAGATTGCGGCGATATTTTAGTATTCATTCACGGCTATAACAATAACCAAAAGTTAGTGCTGAAAAGGCACCGCCAACTACAAAAAGATTTAGATAAGCAAGGTTTCAGAGGTGTTGTCATTAGCCTTGATTGGCCTAGCGATGACCGTGCTTTAAATTACCTTGAAGATCGTTCAGATGCGAAACAAACCGCTATAAGATTGGTTGATGACTGCATTAAACCTTTTGCCGCCATGCAAACTGCAGACTGTGAAATAAACCTGCACATACTCGCACACTCAACTGGTGCTTATGTCGTTAGAGAAGCTTTTGATGATGCAGATGATAGACCACGTGTCGCAGAAGAAAATTGGACTGTGAGCCAAATTTTATTCATAGGTGCTGATGTGTCCGCAAAATCGATGTCTGGTGACAACTCAAAATCATCATCCATCTACCGGCATTGTGTTCGATTTACTAATTACTCAAATCCATTCGATTCAGCGCTAAAACTATCTAACATCAAAAGAGTTGGCGTAGCACCAAGAGTTGGCAGAATTGGGTTGCCAGAGGATGTGCCGCATAATGCAGTCAATGTAAATTGTGGCGAATATTATGATGATAATGAAGAAGCAATGAAGGTAGATGGGAACAAAAGCCACTCTTGGTATATTGGAGATATGCTATTTTCTAAAGACATGTATCAAACAATATGTGGAGATTTAGATAGGCATGTTATTCCAACAAGGAAAAAAAATCCTGATGGTGGTTTATCACTGACGACAGGGTAAAATAAACTTTATATTTATCTATATGACTTACCTGCTGCTGGCTAATAAAGCACTATCAAAAAGTAATGATCAACCACCAATGCGAGAAATAACAACATTAGATATAAAATTGAATACTTAAATGTGCTTTTGGATAACGCATCTGAATATTGGCGATGCAGTTTAATGGCATAAGCCATAAAAACAGCATCTAACAACAGTACTGAGACTAAATAAATGATTCCACTCATACGCATGGCAAATGGAATCAATGTCACTGCTACCAAAATAATGGTGTAGAACAAGATGTGTAATGTTGTGTATACCTCACCATGTGTTACTGGCAGCATCGGTAAGCCTGATTTGGCATATTCCTCACGGCGATATAGCGCTAACGCCCAGAAATGTGGCGGTGTCCAAGCAAAAATAATGAGTACCAATATCCACGCTTCTGCAGAAACAACGCCTGTAACTGCCGCCCAGCCTAGTGCTGGCGGCATTGCACCAGATAACCCACCAATCACAATATTCAATGGTGTAGCAGGTTTAAGAAACACCGTATAAATCACAGCGTAACCGATAAAAGTGGCAAACGTTAGCCACATGGTGAGTGGGTT
>VAPL010890688.1_pt1 | contig 41219 bp, 36 predicted proteins | sample 3395061 | NCBI WGS metagenome assembly VAPL01 (sample SAMN08290444, study PRJNA428436) | hydrothermal vent metagenome | isolation source: Deep-sea hydrothermal vent chimney 2 | place: Pacific Ocean: Juan De Fuca Ridge | depth 2182 m m | reverse complement strand
TGGTATACTGTAAAACCTCGCTGCTCTACCAGATCAATCTGATGACCAGGTAACTCACGGCAGACGAATCGTACATCATGCCCACTTTCAATTAAGCCATCCGCTAATGACAAGCATCGCATCAAATGCCCACTACCTATCGCATAAGAAGAATCAGTTCTAATTATTACACGCATTAATTTATCGAACTTTAAATAGCGGAGCTAAAGGCTCAACCTCTAATAAACTAGTAAGATTTTCCTCATAAATTGCTCTTTGTATCATTGAAAATATATCCGCATATACTTGTAAAAGTATCTCAATATCAGAAATCGAATGTGCATAACTAATATTATGTGTACCTATAGTCAGTATGCCTTTTTTGTAACACTCTTGAAGAAATAATGTTTTTATTTCCAAGTTACTATATTTTGAAGTATCACTAAACACCAAACCCGTCCATGCAGGATGACCTTTAATTGAAACAATATCCTGTAGCTGATTCTCTTTAATCAGCTTATTCACGCCCAGCAATAAATACTCACCAACTGATTTTAATTTTTCAATTACATTTGTAGTACTTAATTTATTTAACACTACCTTTGCCGCCGCTAATGAGAGCGTTTCACCACCATTTGTACCAGAAAAAAATATATCTTCCATTTTCTCCATTACATCACGCCGACCTAAAATTGCTGAGATTGGAAAACCATTCCCTATTCCTTTGCCAAAACTAGCCAAGTCTGGCGTAACGCCAAAAAGCTTTTGCGCACCACCTTTTGCGAAACGACTTCCCGTAATAACCTCGTCAAATACCAATAATGCCCCGTTATCATTAGCAACTATTTTAACTGCTTCGAGAAAGCCAGGTTCAGGCCAATCCAAGGCCATAGGTTCCATTATGACGGCAGCCACTTTATCTTTATATTTTTCAAATAGCGATTTTAAACTATCAATATCGTTATACTTAAAAACATGACTTAATTCTTTAACGCATTGAGGAACACCTAAATCTCTTGTAGTAGTACCTATGTACCAATCCTGCCAACCATGATAACCACATAATAAAATATGTTCTTTACCAGTATAGGCTCTCGCAAGACGTATTGCTGCAGAAGTAGCATCTGTTCCATTTTTACCAAAACGAACCATTTCAGCACATGGTACCATCTCCACTAGCATTTCAGATACTTCCATCTCCAAAATATGTGGTAAAGAAAATATTACACCATTTTCAAGCTGCTGCTTAACGGCTGCGTTAACATCTGGATCGTTATAACCTAATGAAATAGACAACAAGCCATTTACAAAATCAATATATTCATTGCCATCAACATCCCAAACACGACAACCCTCTCCTTTTGAAATAAAAAATGGTGAGATACCACGAGGGTATTGCGTAATACTTTTACTAAATGTTTGAGACGCTAGCGGTATCGTTTGTAACGCGCGTTCCAATAACTGCTCTGATTTTATATACCGATTTGACATAATAATTCCAAATATTTACAACATAAATTAAGAGAATTTTCCATGTTTTCTTAATTGTTCAAACGCCTCATTAAAACACCTCTTACTTTCCAACCATCCATCAGGTGATTGTCGCTTTTCAGGTTTAGTATTTATTGGCTGACTATAATGCTCAAAATATTCTTTATATGAAACATCATGCAGTGGGAATATTTTCTGCAATTTATAATAATCATCTTTACTAGCCCGAAAAAGATCTTCGCTAGCAATTGAAGTTGTACGTTCATCACCCAACACATTCATTAACGCAGAAGAAAACTCACGTGTAATCGTCAGGTACCAAGCAATCTCTTCTTCAATAGGTCTATTATCATAACGAATATGGAAGTTTCCATTTGGAAAATTCTCATCAAATTGGCAATAATGGAGCTGTTCATTCTGAAATTGGTTTTTGGTATATAATGACTCAAAAACTTTCTCATCAGATCGATATAAATGAAGGAAGGTACTTTCAGGAAATATAACCGACCATAATGGTGAGAATATTGTATCCCAATGATTTATGATTACAGGTGTTCTACCTAAACGATAAGCATACATCATTTCTGCAACACGACTTTCAAGGTAATCAGTAAAAATTCTAATTAAAACGTTCTGGTCAAACTTTTGAGTGAGTATACGATACAACATGTGATTCCGATCACCTGGAATCATTTGCCACCCTAAAGTATGATACGGCAACACATTTTTAGAGCGGCACAAAAGTTTATAAAAGCCAATCGTTCCACATCGCCCAGTTGACAATAACTGCACCGGGTCTTTTGCTTCAGGTGCAAACTGCTTACGAACTGCATCGATATTTACAAGCTTGTTATCAAAAACCCCATCTTCTTGTAAGAAACGAATAACTGATATTAATTTATTAATATTTAGTTTTAAATCTTCTTGGTTGATTACAGGTGTCTTACATTCTTTCTTAACGATATTGTTATCAATATCAACCTTTGAATATCCCGTAACTTTAGGACAGTAAGGAGTAGGATCAACATTAAAGGGGCGCTCACTTTTTGCGTGTAGAACTATGCACTCATCTGCATTCAAATAACGAGATAATTCATAATGCGCCCACACTTTATTATTATCATTTCCAACAATCAAAGCATATTTCTTATATGCTTCATCAAAACCATTTACGGTGTAACCTATACTCCGTAACAACAATTGTTGTAATATAATATCTTGTGAAACAAGCGCACCCTCATTCGCCATCAACTTCACTGCCATCGCATGATTAGCCTCTGACTGATAAGCTGCCACCAACCAACACAAACCCTTGGCATCACTTATTTTATATTGTGGTTCGTTACTTAATAATTCTGTAATATTTCCTGTGAGGCCCAATGCAGCAAATGATTCACCATAAAAAAATGGATCATCAGGGAATTCAGAACTAGTAGAGCGGTTTATCCCGATACAATCTATCAACTTTCCTTGCCTTCTCAATGAACGATAATAATACGCCCAAACCTCTTTATTATCTGATGATTGTTTTAAAATATTTCTCAACAATTTTTCTGAATCGATAAATTGATTACTATAAAAAAGTGCCCCTCCCAACATAGTTCCAATTTCATTATCTTCAGGAAACTCTAGTAGTGATAGCTTAAGAAGCTCGCTCGCACCCATTGCATCACCAGCCTCAAGCAGTCTTTTTGATTCCTCTATAGCATCAATCTTATTCAAATTCTCAGACACTCATACCCACCTAAGCCAAGTCGTACACTGGTTCTACTAAGCATTTAGCTTCCCACTCAGAAAGATATTCAGAAACTTCAGCAATAGGTAATTTAAATTTATGCGCAATTTCAAGCAAACCAACATCACTATCCATGTAACTTGGTAAGGAATTCATAAGTCTATTCCAACGACCCATTATAGAATTATAATCAACTCCATCTTGATCAACGGGCGGCAAAGACTTATACAGACCATAATGAGAAAGACAAACTAAACCAGAAAATTTTGCTTTATAACTTACATTCATCTCCAATCCCATACAAATCGACACAGCCGCTTCAACAGTATCCTGAAGCCGACCTTCTATCAGCTTATCCGGTGTATCTTTATCTGTATGATATTCATCAAAAGGCCAACGAGTTAATGAAATCGAAGGGATACGATAAGGAGGTGCTTCAAAAACAGTTTCGTCATTACCGTAAATGGCACGAAACTCACCATACTCATATTCACGATATTTATTTTCAAATATATTATGTGCAGCAATATCGATTAAGCTCTCACCTGTAAAACTCTGCTGTAGTCTCAGTGGTTTATCGTTACCTACGGATTTAAGTAACAACACACCTTTGATATCACTCGCAGCATCAACACCAATCTCATCTAGCCAAAACATAGGGCCAAAAAGTTCAGGTGCAATAATTAATTTATAGCTATATCGCCGCTTAGGTAATGCCGCTAAACGTTTAATAATTTCTATGCCAACAGCGATTCCAGACACATCGTCATTTGCTTGATATGCATGACAATTATGTGCATTTATAACGATTGATTCTTTATTTACTCCTGGCAGGTCATAAACTAAGACCTTCATATTTGCCGGTGTCTTATTCGTTACTAGGTCAATTGTATAGTCACCTTCTTGCAACGAGTCTTTTACATTCTGTGGCATACACAAACCCCACAATGCTTCATTCGGTCGATACAATCGAGCCCAATGATATGGTATTGCTTCTGGATCATCAGCTGTAAATAAATGAGGTTGGAGCTCATCCAAAGAAAGTGTTCCCGAAAAAGAATCCGATTGTGATGGCACACCAAGAGGTGATTCTGCTGCGTCATAAACAAGTTCACCATCTTTACGGAGCTCAGCTTTTTCTACATCACAAGCTGGCGGTATTAACCAACCATTCAACATTCGCCCAGATTCATAGGAAAATATATCAAAATCCAATTCCTGACAAAGTCGTTCAACAGCGTCATCATTACCTGAGCCAGTTACGGAATAAGTAAAAGGGTATAAATCAACTACTAATTTTTTTATGTTTTTATTAATATCAGTCATTCCTTAACTTTCCATACCATAACTTATCCTCACGTTCACCTTTTGCATTTACAAATTGATTCTTCATTCTTCCTTCTAGCGTAAATCCAGCTTTTTCAAGTAAACGTTGACTAGCAATATTAGATTCATAAACACCTGCACCAACATAATCCAAACCCGCATCACCTAATGCATATTGGGTTACTAAACACAAAGCTTCTAAACCATAGCCTGATTTCCAATATTCTTTCTCACCAATGAAATAACTTACTTCAGCACTTTTGTGATGAGAATTAATTTGCCCAAGTTTGATATTCCCAATATGTACACCTTTGCTTTTCTCTATAATCGCAAACAACTGGTTAGAAGCCGATTCCGCCATAGATTCAACGAATTTCTTTATAGAATCTAACGACTGTGTTACCCAACGAGTTTCCAAATACTGGTTCACTTCCTTATCCTCGAACCAGGCAACATAAGAATCTGTACAATCGCTTAATGTAACTGGTCGTAATTTTAACCTATCACTTTCAAATTCAATCTGTGTTCCCACAGTGGCAGAGTTTGTATCACCAGCAGGACTATAGTCAGGTCGATAACTTATAGATTCATTGATCTCCGCCTGTGGCGTAATAAATCTCTGCCCAACAGTTAAATTTGATTCTTCAGAATCATCCTCAAAAGTAATATTTATATTAACAAGACCTGCTGTGGTAGCTACACCAATATCATTGCCTTTTATACGGACGATCATGCCGTTTTGATATGGATGAAATCCTGACTCAATTTCATCAAGTTTCGCATTCTTTAAAAATACTCGCTGATCATTCAAATACGATGAAGCTCCAACATAAGGTTCTGAAAATGCATTGATAAACTGAATAATTTCATCACCGCACCATTGCCAATTAATCCATGCATTCTCTTTTGTATTTAACCTTGGAAAGAATAAAGACTCATCTTCGTTTATATCTTGTAATTTTATTTTTTCCCCGCGAGCAAGAAGATCAACACAGTCTTTGAGAAAAGCAAGTTCTTTTTGCATACAATAAGCAAAGTATTTGTCAGGTGAATTTAATTCACCTTCCAATAGATATTCATGACTTGCTAATAATTCTCCTGAATCAAATTCACCTTGTACCATTTTGTCATTTACAACTTGAAGGTGACAACCCCATTTTGTTTCGTTTCGTAATATTGCCCAAGTATAATGAGCGCCACCACGATAACGTGGCAGAGGAATACCCATAAAATCAAACAATCTACCATCAAACAGCTTCAGTAATTCCGAATCAAAATTCCAAGCTTCACCAAAACCTAAGCCCACACATGTTTCATTAATCTTCTCAATTAACCAAGTACTGCCATTAATTTCATCTAAAACTTTTAACTGCAAGCCTGCTTTATCGACTGCTTCACTAAAGTTAATATGACTGCCATCAGGCATAATTTCTTCTGCTTGTCTTGGCGCGGTAACAAGTAAACATTCATATTCACTTTTAGCCCACTGTGCAAATCTAAGCATAAGTGGGCCGCCACCAAAAAGAATTAGTTTTGTAACTGTAGGTATCTGCAAAGTTTTCATCTACTATACCTTCTTCAATTGAATATCGTAATTTTTTAAGAATGCTTTGGCACGCATAGGATTTGAATCAGTAAAGTTAAAAATACTTCCGCATGCAGCTGCCTCTATGTCTACCTCCAAAAACAATTCTCGAAGGTGTGTATAATCGCCGCATCCGCCTGCGGCAATAACTGGTAACTTAGGTGACATAGTTACTACTTTACCCGATAAAGCTAGATCATAACCTTGCAAGCAGCCTTCATGATCAATGCTTTGAATAAAGATTTCACCTGCACCTAATTCACTCATCATTTTAACTGTATCACTTAGAGATGTTTTTTCTTTAGTCTTACCTGAATCGGTATAAACTACATAATCAGAAATATCACTATCCCATCTAACATCAATTGCACAAACTAATGCTTGCCTGCCAACTAAATTACTAATCTGCTTAATAAAGTTAGGTTCTCTTTGACACAAGGTATTCATGACGACTTTATCTGCTCCATGACGAATCAATGAAACTGCATCATCAACTGACCTTATACCGCCACCCAAGGAAATAGGCATAAAGCATACTTTGGATAACTCATCTAAAATTTCCAATAAAGGTTCAATACTTACCGAACCAATATTTAAGACAATAAGTTCATCAGCTTGCTGAGAATTATAAACAGATGCGCTTTTTACCGGGTCACCTACATCTTTGTAACTGCCAAACTGCTTTCCTTTAACAAGGCGACCATCTTTTAATAGCATCAAAGGGATAATACGTTTCTTTACCATTCACCATCCCAGTTGCAAAAGTTTTCAATAATCCTTAATCCATTGGTCTGGCTTTTTTCTGGATGGAATTGCATGCCGATAAAATTGTCTTTTGCAATAATTGATGAAAATATTTCGCCATGCATAGATTTAGCCACAACCCAGGATTCATCTACTGGCGTTAAAGCATAAGAATGGACAAAGTAAAAATCTCTATCCGGTTTAATATCTTCAAGTACAGGGTGATCTTTCAGAACAACAACCTGATTCCAACCAACATGTGGTAGACGTATATGCTCAGCTTCTAGTAGCTTACACCTACCAGGAATTATGCCGAGACCTTGCCCTTCCCCTTCATCGCTGCCATCTAACAAGAGTTGCATACCTAAACACACACCTAACACAGGAATTTTACGTTCAGTTAATATAGCTGAAAGCTCAGTTACCGCACCAATTACATTTAAATTTTTAGATGCATTCGAGTAATGTCCTACACCTGGCAAGATCAAGTGAGAAACCTCATCTAACTGTTCTAAGTTATTTATCCAGAGAGGCTCTTCTCCCATTTCATAAACAGCATTACTGACAGAAGTTAAGTTCCCCATCCTAAGATCAAGGATTCCAATCAAATTTTTTCCCTATACCAACTTTCAAAATCCCATGTCTTTGGTGCATCCCTTAAATTCTTAAAATCCGGTTTAAATGGCGGCACAATAGTTTTAAGTACTATTTGATTAAACTCGTCTTCAGTTAAGCCCAAATATTCTAAAAACAAATCTAACGAAGGAGGTCTTCTACCTTCATAATCACTAACAAGCTGCACCGCATCATTTTTGCTAATTCTGTCTTTTCTCAAATCAAGAGCCATCATTTGACTCACTCTTGAATATCCCCGTTTAAGATATTTTATATAATCTCTAACACCTTGCATGTAACACTCAATCTTCTCATATGGATACAATTCCCAGGGCATTCCCTCAACTTGATCACCTTTCCAACCAAGTTCATCCATAATTAATTTAGATTGTTTTTTTACATCCCAAGGTATGTAAGAACCAAGACATACAGATCGATATTTTAATTTTTTTAAGTCACGTAATGGTGGGTACGTATATGGGTCCAAATCACGAGGATCAAGTTCAAAATCACTCTTTATCATTCCAGCCATGTCTTCAGCTGTGATCCCCAAATTCACGTATCGATTGAAACGAGTTTCATCTACAAGTTCTTCTTCTTCATCACGAACATCATAATATGCTGTATATTCAGAAGATGGTTCGCCCCAAAATATTAAAGGCACTTGATAACGTAAAGCCACTTGCATGGGATAGGCAAAAATACCCGTATGACAATGCCAACAAAAATCACCTTTACGGATTAATGCTTCTAACATTAACCTTTTAACTACTCGCCAATTAGGTGAAAAGCTGTGAACATCAACGCCTAATTTTTTAAACGTTCTTTCATTATTTTCTTTGAGTATAGGTCGCATAAAACCATGATTAAACTGCACAACCAATGGTTTCAGGCCATATTCTTTAACTAAATAATTTAGAGTAAAAGTCGAATCCTTACCACCTGAAAAGGGGACAATGCAATCATAAGCATGTTTTCCACGATATTTACTAACTAACTCATCAAGCTGTTCTTTTTTATTATCCCAGTTTATACTCTCATCGCGATAATCCTGCTGACGACAAATATTACATACACCTTCACTGTCATATTCAATAGTCTCATATGTTTCAGGCAATCCACATTTACTACATTGTTTCAATTTTCAATCTCCGTAAAAACTATTTAATAGGTTACTTTCTTATAAGAATATTTTCATTTATATTCGCCAAAAAGTATTTGCGAATTGATGTTTCATTCCGAAGCGTATACCTTAATTTCAAATGGAACTTCTACTAAACATCTTCCAACTATTGTAAACTAATAATATACAGGTATCATTTCTGATGTTCTTACTCCAGTTGATATGAAATTACTACTAAAACCAAGATACGATGTGAAAAACAAAAAGTAAATATGAAACGTAAACAATCGAATACATTACACATCATTTCCTATAACCTGCGTTTCTCTCTATGTGCATATTAATTTTACTTAATTCTGGGTTCTCACTCAAATAGACAAGGATATCATTCATATCAAAATCAGTTTTTTTACTATACAGGGCCAAGAAAATTTTCTTTGCAAACTCATAATCCCCCAGCTCATCAACAGTCCAGCGATGCATCGAATAATCAACAGAAGATTCATAATTACCAATTGTAAAGCGTTCGTAATTATTCCTTAGAAATGGCGTTACATGTTCTCTGTCACTTTGTAACGTAGAATCTTTCCATGCCTCAAGAAGACTGGAATATTTCATAACCTCAACATCTAAACCATCTGGATATGTAGGTGGATTACAGTTACTGACATAATCGTAATTATTTGCAATAAAGTACTTGATAACTTCATCTACAACTTTAGGATCTGTTAGAGGGCAATCTCCTGTTAAACGAACAACTATTTCAGGTTCATATTTTTTCGCAGCACCTACGAAACGATCTAGCACATCATCAAGACTACCTCGAAAAGACTCAACGCACCATGCATTACAATTTTCTATTAACGCATCATCACTTGCATCTGTACTCGTTGCAACGACCAAATGTTCTAACATTTGGCAATGCTTAAGACGCTCAATTTGGCGAAATAACATAGCTTCACCTAGCACTGGCAGCAGGACCTTACCGGGCAAGCGGTTAGATGACATTCTTGCCTGTAATACCCCTAATACCTTCATAGGTTCCACAATGCGGGGTTTAATAAAGCGGGATCATCTGAAAATAATCCACTAGCAGTAATAGATGCCATTTCTATTTTACTCGCCGATATTATTTGCTGCAATTCTAGTTCTGAATTAACGCCAATTACAACTCGATCTATTTCATCAAGATTGAGAACATATCCAAGACTTAATTGCAAAGGCGTCAATCCAACCTGTTTCGCGTAGTGATGAAATTTATCAATCTCAGTTTGATATAAATCAAAATAAGAAGGGATATCTCTCGAATTCATTAACAATAAACCTTGTAGAAAAATACTTCTCGCATGGACTTCAACACCAGACCTTTTAAGTTTTACCAGATGCCCTGATATTATTAATCTTTGGTCAATAATATTAATTGGTAACTGAACAATATCGATATCGAAACAATTCAGCGAGAAATCGATATCTTCGGCACTATAAGCAGATACACCTAGCTTCTTTACTAAGTTTCGTTGTTTTTTTTCTGCCAGCCAATCTAACAATAACTCACTACCCGGTTTTTTTAGATCATCTATCGAATGTACGAGTAAACCGTAGACTTCTTGTCTTTTTAAATATTGAAGTGACTGCTTAAATACTAGTTCAAGTTTCTCGATGTCTGATGGTTTAATGCTATCACTACTAATATTTTGCGTTTTTGTAACCACATAAGAATTGGAACTTGCAATACTACCTACAACTTCCTCACTGTTACCATAAGCTGGAGCAGTGTCATATAGATTGATCCCATCTGATTCAGCCAACTTTGCAATTGCAACTGCATCCTCAAGCAAGACTTTGCCTGATGAATTTGATACACCATAATCGAGTCCAAATTGCACCGTACCCAAAGCCAATTTACTATTTTTCATTATTCTCAACCACGTCTATCAATATATTTTAACTTTATCAATAACATGAGAAAGTCTTTTCGACTTCCATCTAATATACGCAGCAAATCTTCACTAATAACTCTTAACATAAACAAAAAAATGCTCTTATCTATAATTGTGAAACCATCATTTTATCCAACCTAATAACAATGGGAGTATAAAAGAATCAATTAAATAATTATAAATAGTATCGTCTTTATACCTGCCACTATAAATATTCCAATTCTAAAGAGACAAATCACCTAATTGCAGCATCACACTTGTATAAATAAGTGCTGAAAAACAGACTTTATTACATATTGATAGATATGAAGTCGATCAAATATATTTTGAGTTAATAAACGCCAAAGATCTATAAATGGTAAATGTACTACAGCAAAGATAAAACCTATCGCGACCTTGCTTTTCTAAAATTGTATCCGAAACATTAAAAATGATATTTTATAATTATTTCATTCATTTTAGAATATCAACTAAAAGTTGAATTACTTTATCTTGTTCTTGCTCTGTCAATGCAGGGAACAAAGGCAAACTAATGGCTTCCTGACTGTAAGTTTCGGCTTCAATAAATAAACCAGGTTTAAATCCAAGATTAAGGTAGTAGGGTTGAAGATGTATAGGTATATAATGCAAATTTACACCAACATCATTATCTCGAAGATAATTAAATATATTTTTATGCTTTTTCTTTATTCTGTCTGTTTTCAAACGCACGACATATAAATGAAATGCAGAATAGTTTTCAGATAAAATAGTAGGCCTCTGTAGTGGCAGAGTTTCTAATAACCGGTCGTATCGTTGAGCTAAATAATTTCTACGTTCAATAAAGTTTGAAAGTCGACTTAATTGACTAAGACCAAGCGCAGCTTGAATATCGGTCATCCGATAATTAAAGCCCAGCTCAATTTGTTCATAATACCAAGGACCATATGGTTCCCTTTGCATATATTTGGAATTTCGCGTAATACCATGGGATCTAAACAATACCATTCGACGGGCTAATTCTTCATCGCTCGTCAATGCCATCCCACCTTCGCCCGTTGTAATTATTTTAACTGGGTGAAAGCTGAAGACCGTAATGTCTGACCATTTGCAACTTCCAACAGGTTCGTCATTTCTTGAGGCACCAATGGCATGTGAAGCATCCTCTATTACCTTAAAACCATATTCTTGAGCTAACTCCCAAATAAGTTCTTGCTCAGTTGGTTGGCCCGCAAAGTGAACCGCTACAAGCACATTAGGTAGTTTATTCGTTTGCTCTGCCCTTTCTAATTTATCACGCAAATCCCGAATACTTATGTTCCAAGTTGATCTATCGATATCGACAAAATCAATTTTAGCGCCACAATAAAGACCACAATTAGCTGATGCCACAAACGTATTTGGCACGGTCCAAAGTACATCACCTTTACCTAACCCAAGTGCTAGACATGCCACATGCAATGCTGAAGTTGCACTATTCATCGCAACAGCATGTTTAGCATTACATTTGCTCACGAGCGCTTGCTCAAAACGAGAAACGGCAGGGCCTTGCGTAATAAAATCAGACTGCAGCACTTCTATTACTGCATCGATATCTGCTTGATTAATGTTCTGATGTCCGTAAGGAATCATTCAATATCTGCTGTCTCATTAAATTTACAAATTTCATCAGTACCAAGAAAATGGGCATTTGAACCTGAACTATACTCAAAGCCTTGTTTTACAGGTTTACCTTTTTCGCCTAACATATTTTTTTCATAATTACGCTCTGTAGCCGTCCAAAAGTTGATACTAGGTTGAATAACAAAATGGTCGTCAAACTCAATTGTCAAATGTGAGTCATCATAGGGACACATTATTTCATGTAATTTTTCACCTGGACGTATTCCAACAATTTCAATTGGAATATCTGGTGCCATGGCCTTAGCAAGGCCAGTTATACGAATTGATGGTATTTTTGGTACAAATACTTCTCCACCTTTCATGCGTGCGAAGTTCTTCAAAACAAAATCAACACCATCTTGTAATGAAATCCAAAAGCGCGTCATATGTATATCTGTTATAGGTAAATGACTCGCCTCATTCTTAATCAGATTCATAAAAAAAGGTACAACAGAACCACGCGAGCCAACCACGTTCCCATAACGCACTACTGAAAAGCGGGTATCTCTATCCATACCCACAAGATTATTTGCAGCGACAAAAAGTTTGTCTGAGCACAATTTAGTAGCGCCGTACAAGTTAATAGGATTAGCTGCTTTGTCTGTAGATAAAGCAATTACTTTTTTAACATTACATTCTAATGCAGCTTGTATAACATTTTCCGCACCATATACATTTGTTTTTATACATTCCATAGGATTATACTCTGCTGCAGGCACTTGCTTTAATGCTGCAGCATGAATCACGAAATCCACTCCACGCATAGCCATTGAAAGACGCTCCCTGTCACGCACATCACCAATAAAATATCGCATGCATTTTTGTGAGAATTCTTGTTGCATCTCAAATTGTTTTAGTTCATCACGAGAAAATATAATTATTTTCTTAGGCTTATATCTTTCAAGTATTGTTCTTACGTATTGTTTCCCAAACGAACCAGTGCCACCAGTAATCAGAATAGCTGAATCATTAAACATATATATTACCTGTAATGTATTATTTTAATACTTATAAATAAATAGAGAGCTAATTTGTCTTTAGTAATTTAGATACGAATCGTAAATGACATTATTATCATTCCTTTATATTTGATGGCATACACATCAACTTAAGATTGACCTGTATCCCGTAAAACGGACAAAGATTGTGCAGCCATTTATTCAAACTTAAGTCGCGACTTATCTCCTAAGCATGAATGTCTGCATTTACTATTATAAAATCCTTCAATGTATAAAAATAATCTAATGCGTACTTCTTGAATGCTTTTATAATACGCATAATTTACATGTTCTGTTTTTAACATACCAAAAAACATTTTCGCAACGGCATTATCCAAGCAGTTTCCTTTTCGACTCACACTTATGTTTACCGATTTCAATTTAGTTTCAACCTCATCAGAGATATACTGGGAATCTCTATCTGAATGAAAAGGTTACTGCACACAACCTCGGTTCTTCTGTGCGATATAAATCGCTTCATGAACTAAAGAACTTCGCATGTGATTAGCTAGTTGCCAACCAATGAACACTCTAGAATATAAATCGTATGATCATTGCTAAGTAAATCCAACCCGTTACTATAGCAACGCAAATAATATCACTAGGCTCTCTCACTATAATCTCGTAAGAGGTTTCATAACAACAAAATATTATTCTCTTTTTATTAAAATAGTAGTTGCCAGTTGGATCGTTAGTATTTATCGGTTGTGTTTTGTTTCTAAATATACCATTTTAATAATTAAGAATCTCTAGTAAACGATTCCGTATTACTTGATGTGGCGGCCTATTCAAATCTAGTGAAATTACATTTTTCATTTCACTTTTAGCCTCATCTAAATATTCATCATTACTCATATCAAGCAATCTACTAGCGCTCGTAGAAAAACTCTTGTAGTCTGCTTTGTTTAAATACCAAGAGCCTATACTACTCGTTGGTATTAGCCATTTTTCATCAAAAGGATTTACAAATAAAACTTTTTGGCCTGAACCGAAGGATTCTGTCGAAAGCGTTGAATTTATAGCAACCGAAAGCCTTGAATTTGATACTGCTTTATAACTTGAAAATGTAAGTCGTTCACCGTGTTGAAAAATACAATTACCTTTAAAATATTTCATGTAATAATCATGTTCTTCCTGTCTACTGCTACGCAAAGCTACACAAACCACTAACGAATGTTCAGTTACAAATTGTGCTACATTAGATGTTAAAATATCGATAGCTTCTCCAAGTCGCACCCATTCTTTCGGCATTTTACTTAAATCTGAAAAATGAGACTGCCATTGTGATATAAGGCAAATATCATAAATTTTTTCTTTTTCGGCTAAGGGGGCTCCACTCGTGCTAAAATAATAACCACCTAGTAATGAACCACAGGTAATATACTTTTTAATCGAATGATGGTTTTTTTCAAACAAATTTTTGACATAAGGTCCAAAACAAAAATATTCATCAATATGATATTTTAAATCGGGATATGGTAGAGTATTTTCCACACACCAACTATGTCTCCCACCATTTTGAATTGCGAGAAAGGGTACTTCATCATAAGCTTCGCACACTAAATGGAATATACTAGAATTATCAATAAAAGTTAATACAAGCTTAGGTGATAATCCCCGAAGTTGATTCGCTATGATTATGGCCTTATATTTTCTAAAAAAGTTTCTTGCTTGCCTTATTGAAACCAAGCCTTTAAAAAGCAATGTATAATTTAATTTAACACAATCATATAAAGACTTGAGCATTCTGTTAAGACTGTAGACAATATCATTAGCTGGATCAAATAGCGTATATTCCATATCATTAAAGATCATCACTTTAATATATTCTTCTCCACTTGGATGAAATAGCACAATATCAGTTTTATTTACTTTAGACATATCGAATTTATTTTTCTAACCATTTAACAATTTCAAATACTTCAGCGTGTTTAACCCCTATTCTTTGTCCCGCATTTTCTGCTTCGTTACAGAAAAAATCAATCCAACGATTGCCTGTCCGTTCCATTTCAGATGCATGAGCACGAATCGCATTTTCCTTAGTTTGCCATTGCTCCGTGATATCAACATAAAAATTTGCACGAAAATCACATGTCGAGTGGTACCAATTGCTTCTATACATCAATAGCCGTGGCACATGACGACAACTATGAAGAGATGCTTTAGCTACCGCCTGATGATCATGATGAATATCACCAGCCCAGTGAGAATATACAAGTTCAATTTTTTTTTCTTCAACGATTTTTAGTATCTCAATGTTCAATAAATCAACAAATTCAACCTCCAAAGTTGGAAAGTGACCACAAATCATTTCTTTTACACCAAGAACTTTCATAGCTTCCTGAGCTTCTATTAAAGCAGTCTCTTTACCTCGAACTATTTCCTGGTGATGGTTGGAAAAACCAGATTCAGTAGCAACATAAACATACACATTATCACCACGTTCAGCATGACGAGCCAAAGCACCACCACAGCCTAACTCTACATCATCAAAATGCGCACCAATTGCCAGTATATTCAATTTTATTTACCTTTTAGTATTTCGCGTGATTTATCAATACCACAGTTGAATAATATATCCAGACTACTTAAATGCGGGATAAACTTATCAAACAATTGTGGGTAGACCGGATGAGAGAATTCTTGCCAAACAACCTCAATTCCAGCATCATTAAATTTTTTCACATCCATGTATCCGCTAGCTCCTAGACCAGATAAATAGTGTGAGGCATTTACTTCTTGTAATATACTAATCAAAAGTTCATTTTTACTACCAACAGTTTGCATTTCACTTGACACTACTAAAGGAATCTTGACATCCAACATATTCATAAGCATCTTGATAGATTTAATATTAAATTCGCTCAACGAATTGCAATTCGTTGAATATAAATTTTTAACCTCTGGCATTATTTCTGAGAAATATTCTGCTTTGTTATAACTTGATTCAAGTAACTGAATATTTTTATCTCGCCAATCAATACTATTTGATAATTCAATTTTATTAATAGGTGTATCTCTCGGGGATTTTTTCGTACTAATCGTCAACCACTTTTCACCTTGTGGCGTCTTAATTTTATCTCTATGAGTCCAGGCTCTACTGCTTCCATTAACAAATTGCACATGATCTAAAACCACATACAAATCAGCGTTTATAAAGCGATTAAAAAATCCTAGATGTGGTGCAAAATCAGGTTGATGAATTACTACCATTTTACTCATTGCAGTACTTCTAATAATTCTTTAACGATAATTTCACAGCCTGTCAAACCAATAACCGATAGACCATTTTGGCTCATTTTTTCTAATGGTAAGTCAAAATCAAATTCAGATTTCAACTCAGTATGATAGCCAGCGAAAATTGAACCTCCCATTTCCTGGAGTTTTTCGCCTACTGTTATTTCAAACAATTCATTTGCAATAACAATACACGGTAAGCCTGATGCATTTGCCTCAAAAGGTGTAATGCCTCCCCCCGTTATTGCTAAATCATGATTTGAGAATTCTTCTATCAACGAGGGAACATCTTGCATTAATACAAAGCCATCCGTAAGAGCATTCTTTAATTCTGAAATATGTTCATATCCTGGTCCAATAATCACAGTTGCTGTTTTACCTTGTGCAGCCAGTATTTTTATAATTTTAATTGTTACACCATAGGTATCACTACCTCCTAGCGTAACAACTATACTATTTATTTTTTTTCGCAAGCGTTTATATTTAGCTATCTCAGTATTTAATATTAAATATTTTGAACCATGAAGAACTTTCTTACCGAAATTCTCTTTGTTATCAAAAGAAAGTGCTGCAATATGGATGTCTGACAAACTAGCTCCAGTGCCATGATCATCGAAGGTCACAAGTGGTATTTTATTTTGTTTAATATTTCTAGTATGCTCTATATCAGTATCCAACCTGTCATTTATCCATAACGTAATAGCATTTCGATTTATTGCAGTATGTTCCCAGCCACTTTTATAATCTAATAGATCAACTACATCATACTCGTAATTACGTGTATCCAATATTTTTAGTGATGGAGCATGATTATTAATAAAAAATTTAAAATGAATGTCCGATGATTTTAACGAACCAGCAAGGTTCAACATACGATAAAAATGCCCCATGCCACGCGCATGAGAACTTTCTACACAGATTCCAAACACAGTTTTATTGCATCTTCTGTTGTAACCCAATCTTTATTAATCGTATCTACAATATAACAAGCACATTTATAATCATCTTCAGTGTCAACTGTCAGTCTTAATCCTGGGCATATCTTACTACTCTCTATTGGTAGGCTTCCAATTTTAAATATGCCGGGTAGTTCTTGAATATACTCATTCACATGTTCACGATGATTTTCTTGCGTACCCTCATTGTAACTACGTTCAAGGGCATTATATTTAAATATTTCTGCGCCAACACCTAACGGCAAACTTCCAAATGAATGTGTATAATCATTATTTTCTTTTATATGTAGCGCTATTAGTCGTTCCAATTCATTTACATCCGTAAATGGATTATCTGATGTTAACCTCACTACATGTTTGAAATTATTTTCCTTTGCACAGTCATAATATCGAGCAAGAACATCTAGTTCACTACCGCGAAAATATGCAACATTGTTATTAAAACAATAATCAATGATTTCATCATCTTCTGCTTTAGTAGTAGTAGCTACTATTAAACTTACACTATCATCGAAATTTTCAAGCCTTCCAAGAACATGACCTAACAAGGGTAAACTTCCGATTTTACGTAGTACCTTACCTGGCAATCGTGAGGAACCCATACGCGCCTGAATAATAATGCCTACGTCATTCATTCTAAATTATCCCATGTAAGAACTGAGTCTTTTTTCAAAGCAGAATGTACAACTTTACCTATAAGCTGTTCAAAATATTTAGGCTCTATTCCGTATCCAGGTCTTTTAATTGCAATGTCATTCCTCGTTAGCTTTTCACCTAAATCAATATCACGAAGCAACACAACACTCTTACGGTTATTTCGCCGGGTCTTTTTCTCACTATCCGCAGGACACTTAATTCCAGAACCGCGCATGATCTCAAATGCACGAACTGCATCAACTAACCACTTCATTTCTTCTGGTGATGCCGACAACATATGATCCGGTCCATCTGCATTCTTGTCATATGTAAAATGTCTCTCTATTACTCGGGCACCCATTGCTACTGCACACAAACAAGCGACCGGTGAAAGAGTATGATCAGAATACCCAACATCCAGATTAGGAAATTCATTCATCATTGTTACCATAGATGATAAATTTACATTTTCCGGATGCGTAGGATAACTTGTGATTGCGTGCAGCAATATCAATTGTTCGTTACCCTCTGCAAGAATAGTTTCAACTGATTCACGTACCTCCGCTAATGTGCACATTCCAGTCGATAAGAGTATTGGTTTTCCTGTTTTTGCAACATATCGTAAAAGTGGTTGATTTACCGCATCATCAGAACCAATCTTATGTACACCAACATTAAATTTTTCTAACAAGTCAACATCAGTTTCATGAGATGGTGATGAAAACCAGTCCAGTTTTTTTGATTTTGCATATTCAAACACATCATGATGTAATGATTCATCAATTTCGTATTTTTGAAACAAGTTATACTGTGAAGTTACGCCAGTATTTTCCATATCAAACATTGCATTTTTACTAGATAATGTTTCAGCTCTATACGTTTGCAATTTTACCGCATCAACCGCACATTCAGCCGCTGCATCAATTAGGCGTTTTGCTTGTTCGAATGTTGTAAAGTTACCGCCAATCTCAGCGATAATATAACAACGGTTACTACAATAATTTTGAAACATACCTATTTCTCTAAAATATAACAGTGAAATGCAGGTTCTACGTCCTGAGCTAGCTGTTCATCCATTTTAACAATTGGCTCAAGAAACTGGCGAACTGTATTGATCCATTCTTGTTTAATGTCCGGTAGTTTCTCCGGTTCTATCGCATCAATCATTTTACGTAAAACAGGAAAAAGAGGTCGTAAACCAATATCCCAGATTTGAATCGCCACCTTTGACAAATGCGTATTGTGTTGTGACACTTTTAAACCAGCGGATTGAATCATATCCTCCCATGTATCACTTGATCGTGCCTGGCGAATATTGTCCGTAAAACGTCCCCTATCTAATTTTTCTAAAAATGCCCAATTCTCATCACCAGTTTTCATGTATAACTCATTATAAAAACTAAATTCAGGAAGTGTTTTATTAGGTAACATTAAACAAGCTTTACCTCCCGGCATAAGAATGCGTTCAATCTCTTTAATAACGGCTTGAGGATCATCAAGCCAATAGACAATATTCGAAAATATAGAATTAAAACTTTCATCTGCAAAAGGAAGCGCCTTATTTGCATCCCCCTGTTTCAGTTCCTTATATAAACCAAGCTGTCCTGATTTTTTTAATAAGTTGTCTTTGTAATCGAAACCACAATCTATATTATATTTTGGCTTCTGAATCACGTTAGGACTTACAGATTCATCATATGAATCAAAAACATCAACATTATTAAAGAATTCGTCTAAGCCAGCCATCGAACGAAAAGCATCAAATTTATTCGAAAATTCTCCACCTGCACGAATAAATGAAAAAATACCATCTCCACACCCAAGATCAAGTGATGGAGAGTTTACTTCAAATGATTGCATTGCTCTAATGTCAATTTCTCGCCACATCGCAGTTTCAGACCTTAGCCAAAACACATTCAACAATTGTTCAAATGTTGTGGAGTTACTCACTCGGGTTCCCCTATTATTTACCGACGACTTGTGTTCTATCAATGTAATTTTTTACTGTAAAAGTCCGATCATCAACAGATGCTTCTTCATCAATCGTTTCCCTTGGCAAATAACATTTCCGACACACTGCACTTTCCATAAAGCCAAGCGGCTTCTTGTGCATTTCGCGGATCTTATTCATATCATCACCATGCCATACTTGGTGTACTGTTTCTGTCTTTATGTCTGCAATTACTTCCCAATTTTCTTCGTCATTTGAGCATTTCATGACAAGACCATCTGCACCAATTACCAGGCGTTGATATTGCTGTGGACAGGTGAAATTATCTAAATATTCAATTTCAGTATCATTTGCCAAATAATCGATTAATGGATTGAAAGCGACAAGGTCTGTTATTGGTGCAAAAGTATCATAATATGCTTGAACATCTTCATTAATAGCTGGCCATATTCCTTGTACTTTGATTACAGGGCGATGCAAACCTTTAGCATCTTTGAATTTTTTCATGTTTTTTACTTTACTTAATAGTTCATCAAATTTAATTGGCTTCCTTATACTTTCATATGTAGCACCAAGACCATCAATCGATATCGTTATCCAGTCTGCACCTGCTTTAACTATTTTTTCAAAATATGATTCCGTCAACTTACCACCATGAGTCAAAAAAGAAACTTCTTTAATACCCTTTTCTTTCGCATAACGTATACAGTCAGCAAATTTTTTATGTAGTGTAGCTTCGCCACGTAAGCTGAGACGAATTGCAGGTACCTTACCGCCTATTTCATCTATAATTTTTGTATATAGATCCCAATCCATTCTCATAGCATTTACTTTGCAACTAAATTCATCAGTGATCGTATAACACATTGGGCATCGAAGGTTACAAACTGAAGAAAGTTCGATATCAACTAAAAGTGGATAGTCCGAAACTGTCTGTGTTTTTGCGTAATCGATCCAGTTTTTGCGGTATTCAGCGTATTCCTTCTCCCAGCCTTCTCCACGGTATTTCTCAAAGAGCGCTTCTCTCTTTGAGGTATCCATGGAATAGTTTCCTTTATTTATTGGTACAAAAAGGTTTTTCATTGGTTCTCTCAATTTGTAGTTGTTTAGTAATTCCATCTTCTAAGCTATAATATGGTGTCCAACCAAGAAGAGATTTTGCCTGGTTAATATCTGCATAAACATCATAAATCTCACATTTTCGTTCAATTTTTTTCGAATAAACGGGGATTTTAGTTTCTGAAATTTTTTGAATAATCCCTATAATTTCACCGACAGAATATGAAATACCGGAACCAATGTTAATAACATTATATCCTTCAGATATAGTCAAAGACTTAATAAGAGCATTGATCAAGTCTTCAATATAAACATAATCTCGTTTTGGGTTTAAATCTCTTATCCGTATCTCTTTACCTGACCGAACTTGAGCAATAATTTCCGGAATTAGAAACTCGGGCCGCTGACCAGGGCCATATACATTGAACGGTCGAAGAACGGTTACAGGTAAATCCCAATAGTTGGCATAGAATTCACACAATTGCTCCGCAAGGTGTTTTGATAATGCATATGGATTATTGGGTGTTATTCGATCTGTTTCATGAATAGGCAGTTTTTCAGGAATCCCATAAAGATATGCACTGATATATATAAACTTGGATTTATATTTTTTGCAGTATTCTAAAGCTAATCTAGTACCATTTACATTTGTATCAATAAATCCATCTGAATCTTCCCAACTATCAGGAATATAAGTACGGGCGGCCAGATGAATTACAGTGTCAACTTCTGATAAATTTTTCCATGTGTTTTTATCTACTATATCACCATCACTGCTTGTAAGCGAAGTAACAGTAACACCAATAGATTCAAGTTTTTTGACTAGAGGCTTACCAATGAAACCACTTGCACCTGTAACAAGCACTTTAGTCATTTATAAAACGATGTCTCATTTCATCAAACTCGTCTATGGCTTTCTCATAATCATCAGGCCTCCCAATATCAAGCCAATAACCTTCAAAGCGTTCAACGTTAACCTTAATATTTTTATCTAAAAGTTCTAGCATTAAACCATCAAATCCATATAATTTATTTTTGGGAATACTGTTCAGCACTTCAGAATTGACCATATAAACACCCATACTCACTTCATAGTCATATTTTGGCTTTTCACGAAAACCTATTAAATTACTATTTAAATCTGTATTGAGCACACCATAATCAATTTCCTGTTTTCTCATGTAAGACGAAATACTAAAAAGCTCATTATTTGCTACATGTCGTTGATGGAAATCAGCAAAATCAAGGTCGGTTAAAATGTCACCATTCATGACAAGAAAGTTTTCAGGTAAATCATTAATCAATCGTAATGGCCCCATTGTACCTAATGGTTGATGCTCTAACGAGTAATCTATACTAATCCCCCACTTTTCACCTTCTTGAAAAAAAGCTTTAATAATTTCAGCCTGATGGTTTACTGCCATAGTGATATGATCAAAACCAGCCTTCACCAACTGTCTAACAATCACTTCAAGTATAGGAAACTCACCAATTGGCATTAAAGGTTTCGGCAAAACAACAGTATAAGGTCTTAGACGTGTTCCCTTACCACCAACTAGAATGACTGCACGTTTAGACATTATATATTTCAGCTTTATATTGAGTTAAATTATTAGGCTCTAAAAACCATTGAATGGTTTTTTCTAGACCATCACGTAAAGATACACTTGGTTTAAATCCTGTTAACTTTTTAAGTTTAGAACTATCACACCATAATCGCTCAACTTCGCTTTTACCTGGCCTTAATCTCACTTCATCTGATATTATTTCTACATCAACATCCATAATATCTGCAATCAATTTAACTGTATCTCCAATCGATATTTCATAGTTACTACCACAATTAATAAACTCACCGTATGTATTATTTGATTTGCTAACTGCAATAAATCCATTCACTGTATCACTAACATAACTAAAATCACGCGTAGGGTGTAATGAACCAAGCTTAATAGTCTTTTGTCCTGCAGCAATTTGTGTAATTACTGTAGGTATGACTGCTCTTGCAGATTGTCTAGGGCCATAGGTATTAAAAGGCCTTAAAATGGTTACAGGTAAGTCAAATGATGAATAAAATGAATACGCTAATTGATCAGCAGCGATCTTGGTTGCAGAATAGGGTGACTGGCCTTGAAGTGGATGTTCTTCTGTAATTGGCACATATTTCGCTGTGCCATATACCTCACTTGTACTTGTATGAACTACATGGGAAACATCAAGATCCCGCGCTGCCTGTAATACATTAAGTGTTCCTTTAATATTAGTATCAACATATGTATCAGGAGAATGGTATGAGTATGGAATCGCAATAAGAGCGGCTAAATGCAGGACAGTATCACAACCTTGCATTGCTTGACGTATTCCATTGGGATCACGAATATCACCTGCAAAAACATCAATATTATTTTGAATTTCTTTTGGCAAGCTGTCTAACCAACCCCATGAATTAAATGAGTTGTATAAAATAAATGCTCTGACCTCTTTATCTTGCCTAATTAACTCTTCAACAAGATGCGAGCCAATAAAGCCATCAGCGCCCGTTACAAGTATTTTACTCATAAAATATTATTCCTGTTCAAAGTATTACTAATCAATTTACTAGTCATATAAGATATTTTTACAAAGATATAATCATATTATTTGTTAGTTGCAGTAGCCTGTATTAAAACTCCTGTTTTAATATTGTTAAGGTATTTGGATATCATATTATTGTATGCCCTGTATTGAGAAAACGAGCATTTATGATCCAATCCATATCATTTTTTATAATTCAGTTAATATTTTATATAAAAAGGCGCTTTAGTTTTCTATAGATTCTTTTTATAAATACAGGTGTAACATCTTTCCACAAAAAAATGGGTATTTGATATATAAACATATAAAGTGCTTTCAGACTTGTTTGAGGAGGGCACTGATTAAATGCTTGACGTAAAGCTTTTACGGCTGGGAAAAAACCATAACTATAGGATTGTGCGCAACTATTAAGAGCATTCAAATTTTTAAGTTTAGAAAAATAATCCATAAACTCATCAGCAAAATCCATTCCTACAACTTTACTGTGCAGTTTATAAATATCATAGTTTTTAATAAAATCATCATATGAATTGAAATAGAGTAAACCATTTCTCGCCATTTTTTTATTGCCCTGTTGTGAATGATTACGCCAATAAAGGTGTGCATCTCTATCTAAGCCAGATTCACCATTAATCGCAAATTTAAATAATTGACTGATATCACTTAAATCATCAAACCCCCCACAGCTCAAAACCAATTCCGATTTAACAGCAAGCGCTCCTCCTGGATATCTAAATAAAATCCCACCGCGCATTTTGTCTTCAGCAAGTTTTATACCATTTGTATATATTTCTCGATTATTTGGCTTCTCGCCGGATATAGGGTTAGCAACGTTCACCACTCCAAATTCATCCATAACTTTTACTAGTGGCGCAGCAGTACAGCAATTTTTATTTGATTCAAAAAGATCTACCATCCTCGAAGCATAATTATTACTTAGACAATCATCGTATGATAAGAAATATACAAAATCACCAACCGAACAAAAAAGTCCCGCATTAAATATATTGAAAATTGGATTATCTAAATCGCCTTTCGTGAAGTCAAATAAATGAGTAGCAAACTGGAGTAATGTAGCATTCTTGTTATCAAGAAATTTATTAACAATTAGCTCTTCAACTTTACCTTTAGCACCATTATTAATCAAAATAACTTCTGTGTTTTTATAGTCTTGCTCGAAAACAGAATTAAGGCTTTGCTCAATGTATTTAATATTAGCGTCGTACATTGTTAAGATTATTGTAAAAATAGGATTTGAATTATCAAAACAATTTGATTTGTGAGTGTATATATCAAAATCAAAAGATAATATTTTTTTTACTCTTTTTTTTATAACTTGGTGGTTGCATTCTAGCACACGATTAGTTAATTTAACGCCATTTATAATATCGTCATTTAACTGGAATATTTCATTTACTTCACTCATAAAGAGAGCCCCATGTCCATAATTATAAGATTATATATTCCGAAAGAAAAATACTAAAAACAGTTATTCTAGTTGTAAAAATTTATGTCTATTATGAAGGAAAATCGAAAAAATCATGACAAAAAGATGAGCTGAGGCATGATCTTTCATGTATCCAACTATGACGTTTAGATTCATCCCAACACTGTAAAGCGTTCCCACATCATCTTCTACTTTTTTAGATCATCACTTGTATTTGACCAAAAACCATCAATTCTATTCCAACATTCCTTAACATACGTATATTATGACTACAGCACTAAAGACTTAAAGAAACTTATCAGAGACTAAATTAATGAAGTTTGCCACTCCAAATAGTACAATTATTGCTATACATCATTACTCTATAGTTAATTCCGGGATATACGTAACGAGTTCTGCGCCCCATTTTTTTGTAAACATTAATTTCTCAACAATATCATCTCGAAAATTCCAGGGTAATATTACTATTACATCAGGCTTTCTCTCTACCAAAACTTCTAGAGGAAAAACCGGTATATGACTTTGAGGTAAATATTTATATTGCTTATTTGGTGTTTCATCTACAACATATTCAATTAAATCTGTTTTAATTCCACAATAATTGATGAACGTATTGCCCTTTGCAGCAGCACCAAATGCCGCAATCTTTTTACCCGCTAATTTTTTATCAATTAAGTATGTCAAAAGATCGTACTTTATTTTCAGTATTTTATTGGCGAATCCGCTATACGATTCAAGATTGTTAATGCCAGCGGAAATCTCACGCTCCAACAGGTCACTAACATTTGAAGATATTTCTTTAGAATCATCCTCTTTATGTTTAAAATATACGCGTAAAGAACCTCCATGCGTAGATAAAACTTCAACATCGAACACTTTCATACCATGAAATTCAAATACCGTAGATATCGTATACAAAGAAAAATAAGAAAAATGCTCATGATAAATTGTATCGAATTGACACTGATTTATAAGCTCAGGAAAATGTGGGAATTCAAGTGTAATGATACCATTATTTTTGAGTATCACTTTTAGAGCACGAACAAAATTATTTAGATTTGGCACATGAGCAATAACATTATTGCCAATAAGTAAATCTGCTTTAATACCATCATTAGTCAATTTTTGAGCAAGCTCTTCGTCAAAAAATTCGACTACGGTATTAATCCCTTTGTCTTGAGAAATCTTCGCCGTACTTAGAGTTGGTTCTATACCTAAACAATCAATCCCTTTGCCTTTAAAATATTGGAGTAAGTAACCGTCGTTTGAAGCCACTTCAACAACAAGGGAATCCTCGCCTAAATTCATCCTATTACTAATACGATCAGCATAATCCTTACATTGCTTAAGCCAACTATCTGATATTGAGGAAAAGTAAACATAATCTGGAGTGAATATACTCTCCCGTTGTTGGAATTCATTAATCTGTACTAAAAAACAATTGCTACATACTTGTACATTAAGTGGATAAATCGCCTCAGCCACATCAAGATCTTTTTCAGTTAAAAAAGCATTTGATATCGCAGTGCTACCAAGATTAACGAATTCATGTTCTAATTTTTTACCACAAAATCTACACTTCATTTTATTATGTGATTTCCATTTGTAAGTGAAACTCTTAACGAGTTGGTTAAAGGGTAAGCTGAGTTATCATTAGTTTTAGAAAGAGGAATACTATGAGATACACACTGCTTACCCATGAAGAACGATATTAAATTTCACTTTTTGACGGCAGAACATGATCAAACTGAGATAGCGATGATATTACGGAGCGTGAAACTCGCTACACGTTAATCCAAAAAGTTAAACGAAAAATGCTGAATCTGTTGCTAATACTATTATCAAATTGTTAACACCCTTTTCTGGGCATGTTTTAACGATAACATCAGATACTGGAAAAAGAGTTTGCTGAACACAAAAAGACGGCCAGCAAGCTCAATGTAAAGTTTTACTTTGCTCAGCCTGATTCTTGTGTAAAAAAGCGTCTCCGTAGCCGACACAGTTATATTTATGAGTGACACATCTCATCTGGCCATATACTATAGAGATAAATGTTTTATTATAGAATTTTGCATTCCGGACATATCTTTCCAGAAACTTTTGTCTGACGATAGCATCGTATTCACACCAACCACTCCTTATGCTGGCGCAGAAAATCCGCCCCCACACGCGAGCGATTTTTTCCATGCAGATCGCGACATTTGGAAAAAAGATTGAAAAAAAGTCGCTGTAGTTCTTCATCCTCCTCCGTAGTCTTCCACGTGCCTTGCAACCTCTCATCCATCTCAAGGACAACAGCTGCGATCTCTTCAGGCTTACTTTCAATAAGTTCAACATCTTTAGCATCATACCGAAAAGAGTGCCCAATTACCCCTAACCCCTCATCAAATATTTCCCGAAAAGTCATAAAACGGTTCTTGTTCCGCAACCAATGCTTCTTAGTTGTTGATAGAAACTTGAAGCTAAATGTAGACATAACTCCCAATGGGACAATATCTACATACACAATCGGGCGGCGAAAAATATACGGCACAGAATCAAACCCTGTTCCATTCGTGATACAGAAAGCACACTTTGCACCGAGATAGATGTCCATGAAATCATTACGCAGGCCTTTTGCAGCATAGTCAATGATCATGGGATGATCCACATTCATAGCCTCCTTGACCACAGCCCCCATGCGAACCACATAATAACCGCGTTCGACCAACTCCTGGGCGGCTAAGATATAATTCTGAATGTTACAGTCGCGATGATTATGGTAATCCCACGATTGCCATGGGAACGTTTTTTGAAGATAGCTACTGTCGCGAACATTCAGGCAAACAAATGGTGCCCCATCTGGAATGCCCAGCTCACGTAAACCTGCTTCTCCTTGCCTCTCCTCTTCATCAAGAAATATTAGATGTGGTGGAAGCAGATCCAGAAGGTTATGCACATCACGGCCGTTCTTTGTTGGGGAAATCATGTGAGCATCTCCACCTGGAATGAGAGAATTTAAGTTGCTTATAGGAGTCAAAAGCCAGCTTGGCCAAATACGTAAAACACGTTCCCACATTCGTGCAAGTTGCCTATTACAGATTTGCCCTCCATGAAAGTATAAGTCCAAATAGAGTCCCCTAGGCACGTTGATACCTGCATCCCTCTCACATAAACATAGTTCCGTATTGGCCGCAAAATGGCCAATACGATCACTTACGAGTACACTAAAACGTACTAATATAAAAGGCCGAATGATACGAATAACGAGTACAGGCAGAATAGCGAAAGAAAATTTATATAATCGACGTAACCACTTAAAAACAATTTTTAGCATTAACCCACCACTTTTTGAATCACAATGTGTAACCCCATCTTTCTAAATATCTTCCAAACCGTGTATTAATATCAGCTATAACATTAGGTGGTATCTCATTTATATATCCACCGTGACCTCCTTTCCTAAAATGAGTGGTATGAATATGCTTTTCAGTTACATCAGTTGCTCCACTCTTATACTTCTCAAGTGAGTTTTTTTCTATACTCTTTTCTATCATCTCACTCGGTACAGATAGATGCCATCTTTTGAATAGCCTTCCCAATTCTCGCTGTGGATCATCCCATAGCTTCTCATACTTTACGAGTGGGAGACCCCAACCGACATACCTTTCAGCATGTTGCTCCCAGCCTCCATAAAGGTCTGTTCTAGTATAAGAGATGAAATATTCAAAATAAAATCTTTCAATATCATCAAATATACATGTGTCATCGCGCATACCTATTGTAGAGCTAAAATGAAAAAGGGATACAAAGATGTCCCTCATATCGCGCATTAAACAAACCCCTTTAATAATATTATTATTAAAGTAATCACTTGCCTGAAAGCCCCTATGGGTAAACATTACCGTCCGGTTACCCAACCCAAGGGCATCTGTTATTAAATTCATTAGCCAAACATTTCCTGATTTCGATAACCCATACACACAAATTCGGCGCCCATTCCTTCCCATAATATGTTGGAATTCATTAATATCCATAAGAGGAGTATCTTCACGATTTATTTGATACTTTACAGAAGAAAAAGCAGGACTCCTTGGAGACAATCTATCAATGATTGGCCATTTGTTGCGCAACACCACTCTTTTTTGGAGCCTGTGTTCTTTAGCTAAATATTCACGCTCCTTGGCCACATCTTCTAGTTTCATACTTAAATCCTTATACATCATTAATCTTGAAAAATTCCACCCTCTGAGAAAGTAGTATTGCTTTGGCCTACCTAAAGGGAGAAAATAAATAGTCAGCCACTTGGATAGCCATTAACGTTATTCAACGTTTGCATTTTTTATGAAGTTGAAAACCTTTTTCTTTCTTGCATCTTCTTTTTCTTGACCAGTAAATATTCTATTCCGTCAGTGCATTTTTTTGAAATAAGCATGGGGAATTGATTAAATTAATATAACAACCAATAAAGACTTTAACTAAAATAAGCAATAGAATATTATGACTAATTAATAATTTCGAATATGGTATGCCAACGTTACGGAAAGTCCTAACTCGTCTTTCAATCACCCATTACTGTATGCAAACAAACTTACTTCTCTATAATACTTAATGTTAAAGAAACTTAGCGTCAATTATTTGCGACATCCTTAAAAACAGAAACGAAATTATCAAGAACACGGTCAGCTTCATCTTTTGTAATTATTAAACCAGGAGTAAAACATACTCGATGCCACTTAGCATTTATTAAAATATTATGTTTATCTCTCATAATATTTTCTAGCTTGCTACCAAACCCACTTTTATCATTACACTTATACTCTAATGAGAACCTTAATCCTCGTCCACGTATATCATAAAAGAAATCATGATTGTTTAATTCAGAATATAATGTGTCACGGAAATAACACCCCATCTTTTGGATATGTTCCAAAAATCTATCCTGGTGAATAATTTTTTGAACTGCTAATGCTGCAGCGACACCTAATGAATATGCTTGATGAGTAGTTGTATGTTGTAATCTACCTTGACCATTCTTAATAATATTTTCAATCTTACTACTAGTTATCACAGCATTTAAAGGAGCATATCCTGCAGCAAGCGTCTTACCAATAAAAATAAAATCAGGGGTTATCCCATCCCAATCACAACAGAATATTTTTCCTGATGTACCTGTACCACAATAAACCTCATCCAATATGAGGTGAACATTATACTTATCACAGATTTCTCGAATATATTTCCAATAGTTAGGAGCCGGAGGTACATCACCTACAAGGCCACCCATAATAGTTTCTGCAACGAAACCAGCTACATTTTCTGCACCAATTTCCAGTATTTTATCTTCGAGTTCCTTTGCTGATCTACGAGCATATTCATCTAGTGTTTCACCTTCGTGAGACATATGGAGGTAATGATGTTGACTAATTTGAGTTCGGTGAGAAGGATGTAATGGCTTATAGAAATTTAAATTTGGCCTCTCGCCTAATGCCAGAGCATCTGTAGTAGCGCCATGATATGACTGGTTTCGTGAAATAAACCATGTCTTATTTAGGTTGCCACTATCATAGTGGGCTTGATAACTTATTTTCATTGATGCTTCACATGCTTCTGCACCAGAATTTCCAGCGAAATAAACTTTATCTAAACCATGTTCCGCTTTACTTAGCAGCAAAGATGCTAGTTCTTCAGCATTTTCATCAGACCACATTTTATAGTCCATATGGCAGAAACGATTCATCTGTTCATTCATTGCCTTCATTACATCTTGATGCTTCCAGCCAAGGATTGAGTATGAAGTTGAACCCGCTGTTGTATCTAAATACTTAGTTCCATCTTTTAAATATATATAAATCCCTTCTGACTTTTCTACAAATGGGGGTACAGGGTCATTTGGAAAAACTCGAAATAAATCACTCATATCTCATACTCTTGTTGAGTTAATTGTTATTGACATGTTTTAGCCAGTAAAAGAGGCAATATCAGTATTGAGTTTATTCTGATATTTTAATATTGATCTGTCATCGTTTTCAAGAAACCACGGTGAAGTGATCATATCACCTTTTATAAAAGGTCCATTAGTCACTTCATGAAAAATAACATATTCAGATAATGGCACTACTGTATGGAATACGTTTTCTCTAAGACGATAATAAACATCCTTTTTCTCACTCAAATAAATAACATGACTAATTTTACCATCCTCTGAAAATATGACAACGGCTAACTCACCCCGAATCATATGAAATGATTCAACTTTTTTTAAATGCTTATGCGGCGGGATAAAGTTACCTTTATGGTGGACAATGATCATTTCATGTAGGCTGCTGCTGCTATCAAAATGAGCACAAAGTCTAGACTGTTTTCTAGCATTGTTACTTGCAGTTGACACTAAAAATACCAGCATGTCACGAGTTAAAGTAAACACGTGATCTTCCGTATAATATACTTCGTCTGATTCTTTTATCCAGTTCGGAGGAATGGTTAACACATTTTTTTTTGATTGTTTTAACATAAATTAATTCTCTACCAATGATCATGAAAAAATTGCAGTAGATAAATCAGGAGACTAAATTGAGTTTCTATCGATATCATCTACCAATTCAAGCTATTCAGAAAACTAACTTTTATTACTATCTTTTCATTCTGTCAATAAATCACTTTCTAAATAATAATTAAATTGGTCTACATCAGCTTCATGTGTCCATGCTTCTATTTAAAATAGTTTTTGAAAGATAGTTGAAATATAAAATATTACTGATAAGTCGGAATGAATTTACTAAATTTTTCTACACGTTTCTGCAGAACAAAAAGAGTGGCATATACGTCTTCTTTATTGTTTGGGAAAGAATTATTAAGTAATACATTAAACCCAAACTGTTCAAATCGTGTTTTCCAATAATCACTGCCTTTTACTATCTCAACAGTATTATTAAAATATTTCTGGGCGACATCATTTTCATTTTTCAAAACATATGCCAGACCAACAAAAAGATTCATATAGGGATTTGTAGGATATGCCATCAAGACTCGTTCAACCCAATCGATAAACTTCTCTGGTCTACCTCTAACTGACAAATTTTTATTATAGATATAATTCACAATTACATTAAAGGTGAACCATAACTCAGTAACTTGCTCTTCATCCGGTACTTTATCATGCCCTAATTCAAATATATCTAAACCTTTTAGCACTTCAGTCTTATGTAAGACTTCACCCTTTGAAGAATTTCGAGATGGTATAAAATTAGTGACATTTTTGCCACTGGATTCCATTTGGTTGTCAAAGTATTCACCTGAATCTGCGAATGCTGAGGCGCCACGTATGATCTGACATACAGTGTAAGCAGACCAATCTAAATTAACATTTATTGAAAACCTAAAAGAATCAAGCATCATTGAAAAGGTTTCATCTGGTAGGCCAATAATATAATTTCCCCCTACAAATATCTCACTATAGTTGTCTAAAATTTTGGAGAATTGCTTAAATCTATTATGGGACGCTGGTTTTTTTATTATTTTCAGCATCTCTGGATTCCCCGTTTCAATACCGATTTTAAAACCAATACAACCTGAATCTCTCATCAGCCCCAGAAGTTCTTCATCAATTGCGGCTGCTATCATTCCATTATTTGCAGACCATTTTATATCCCATTTTCTCTTTATTATTTCGCGAAGTAATTCCTTAAGTTCCGCTCTATAAAAGGTAGGATCATCATCTAATAGTTCGAAATGTCCAACACCTTCTTTGTTAATCAGATAATCCATTTCGGTTAGGATGTCTTTTACTGTTCTAAATCTAACACCTTTACCCATAAAATCACGAACTGCACAAAAGCTACATGCAGCCCTGCAACCTCTACTTAATTGAATAGCTGCAAATGGTATTTTTTGTGTTTCTGCTCTGCGGGAAAATGGATTTAATGAGCCATATTTATGGTAATCTTTAATGTTAATGAGTTTGTAACTGTCAACTAGATCCGTTTTAACCTCAACAATATCTGGTTCACCATATGTAATTAACTTTTTATCGCCTCTTTTGAAATGAATCTCGGGAGTACTGATATAATCCTGCTGAGTATTCGAAATATTATCTAAAAGATAATTAAGTTTATTTTCACCTTCACCCTCAATAACAAAATGGCAAAGCTCATCCGTTAATAATTTATCCCATTCGTAGGTAGCTATCACGCCCCCACCTATAACGATAGAATCTTTGCGTTTTCTAATGATTTTTAATGCATCAAGCATTGGGCTAATGCCCACATCAAATAAACATGATACTCCAACGACTGATGGTTCAAAATTATCAAGTTCTTCAATTAAGATCATCGGCCATGAATTGTGATCAAATGTCTCATCTTCATGTGTTCTCTTTAAAATTTCATAATTTATGTCAAGTATTCTCACCTCAATCCCACGAGTTTTTATTGATTCATAAAGATACTGTAGTCCCGTTGGTGGAAATATATAATAACCTCCAGCATGAGCTGTATCTTTATTAAAGGAATCCAGTATTACCTGAGGAATTTGAATAAGTAATATTTTGTTATTAAAAGGAATTGCCTCAACTAACTCTTTGCAATACTCCATTAACTCTTCATTTGAAGTGTTAATTTCATTAGACACTTCTACTTTAATTTGTGATCTATCCATACCCATTGCCTATGTTAATTTATGAAGTAATTGCGATAGCATATTTATTTCAGCAAGACTTACTATCAAAACTTCTTTCACTTTAATCATAATTATTAGATGAAAAACATCAATTTATTTATTTTTCTCTAAAAATAAATAAATTCATAGTCGCCAGAATAACCAAAATTATTATAAAGCCAAACCCACTCATCAATATCAAAAAATGATTCACATGTAAGAGCCCAACACTGGAGATTAAAAAGTTCCTGTTCATTTCTGTAACTCTCTAACATAACATAACCTTGCTTACCCACACGTTCAATTTCACTCAGCGCATATTTAAGATCAAACAAGCGTAAATTATGTAAGGTACCCAGTGATATAACTAAATCAAACTCCTTATCTGCAAAAGAATATTTTGATTCAGCTTTGTGTTTGAATAAATGTGGTTTAACTAAATTACTCGCACAGCTGATACCGTGTTCAGAGATATCTAATCCTGTCACTTGAAGCTTTGGCTCAAGCAACAACATTTCGTCTAACAAAAATCCCTTACCACAGCCCACATCAAGCACTTTAGAACCAGGGCCAAGCATATAAGTTTGAATCAAAACTTCAGCAACTGATTCCCAGCGACCTGGAATAAATTTATAACCACCATAACCATAACGACGGTCGCCGTCCCAATAGTCTTCACCATATTGTTTAGCGATTTCCATACAATGAACTTTGTCATCAACCATTCGTGCTAAAACATCACGTTTAGTAGATTGATGCAACGGGGTTACAATATTTCGAAGTTGTCCCATACTCTACTCTTTAAACAAAATATGAATGTTCTTTATCAAGCGATATATATTCATTAATGGCAAGATTCTTTGGGTGACTTACACAGTGATGTCCACATCTTACTGATGGATCAAATGTTTTTAAAAACTGTATGTTCTCTTCAGAAAACCAAAAATCTTTAAATGTTCTTTCAGCAATAGAACCCATCCGTCCAGATTCTGTATATGCCTTGTCTTGGCATGAATATACATACTGATCAGCACCAACAACAGTTAAATACTGTAAAAAGTGGCATGAGTGATATTTTTTTTCAAAACGTTCATCTAAATCATGATAGTGATTAAGTATTGTAAAAGATGAATCTGATAAAGACTGTGCAGTATTAATTTGGTGAGATACTTCTTCCCTTATTTCGCTGTGGTACTCATTGTTTCCGGCAGCATCATTACTAACAACTACTCCAGACACTTTAACATGATCAACGCCACAGTCTTTTAATAACGCACAAACTTCCGCAAGGTGTTGGTGGTTCTCACGCCCAACAATGAAACTTACACCGAGTACACAATTGCCATCACGTGAAGTAAAAGCACGAATATTTTTAATTAATTTAGAAAAATCCATTTTTTTCGCGCCTCGACTTTTAACATAACTCGCATCATCCCATGCATCTAATGAAATTCGCACCCACGTACCATGTTGTGCAAAAACATCCGCTACACGTCCTTTTAGATTAGAGCCATTAGTTAATGCCGCAACCCGGACACCACCAGCAGCAAGCACTTTTATTACATCAGGGAGAGGTTTATAAAGTAATGGTTCTCCTCCCCCAGAAAATGTTACCGCTTTAACCCCCATATCAACAAATTCTTGTGCAAGACTTAACATCTTATCAGCTGGAATATTATCCTTTTCTTCCATCTCATCGCCAAGGACTAAATCATCAGTGCGATAAGCGCAATACCAACATTTGTGGTTGCAGTGATTGATAGGCTTAATGCGAATATGTACCGGTGCAACAACTTGACCACTTTCAATTGCCTGAAGATGTTCGCTAAAACGTAGAAATTTAAGTGAGCTATAAAGTGTTGACATGTGTTTGTTATTCCTAATTAAACGTATTTACTGCAGTTTGGTAATGTCTGGCGAACACACCACAATGTTTCGATTCTTTGACAATCCAGAATAGTGCTAATACTCAAGTCTTCAACTGCAAAATGCATATTTTTTCCCATATCAACTATCTGATTATAAATGCGATGACGTTTTATACTATCTACAGGTAGCTGAAATAAACTATAAGCAACTATCCCATCTACATCTTTCAAATCACGAAGTACTTGCTCAAGTATTAAATCTGAATCTTGCATTGCATATTCAGCTGCACTAAGCAAAAAGTGCAAGCTATTACGTTCACAGTAGTCACGTATCACAATGTTCTGAACATGCTGTGGTACACGCTCTCCCATAAATGGTCTACTATAAATATAACCACGTACATTTTTCATGATGTTTTAGGGTGTTTATAGGCCATACCAATTTTTGATGCTGCACGTAATGTAATCGGCTCAAAAAACTCACCAATCTTCTTATCACCATAAGGTGTAAATATCCCTTTAAAACGACAATTCATCGACCAGCGAGTTTCAGTTTCCTCATTAACTCGATTTCCATGAGGAAGAGCTTGATTGAAAACAAGAACATCGCCATAGCTAACTTCCAACCAATGAATATCATCCTTAATAGACTGGAATAGATCTTCACTACTACTACCCGCTCTCGTAACAAAGTTTTGATTTAAATCTGCAGAAGCTTTAGGTGGTAATATATACATTGCTTTAGTCGCATAACAATCGACCAACGGCAACCAAACGACAACTTCAAATGGAGAGTCACCAGACCAGGTATCAGCATGAACAGGTAGCAATGAGCTTTTGTCACCGGGAAACTGAATACTTAAATTTACTCTTAACTGCATAGCCAGTTCGTTATTAACCAAGGCTTCCAAGTAGGAGCGCGCAACACGAAAATACATCTCACGAATATCATCGTTTGCATTAACTCCTCTAATGATTTTCAATCTAAAATCATTGAGATTAGCCACGGGGATATTTTGATGAATACGGTTTAACAAATCCTCTGGTTTTACATTCGCATCAACATCGATCGCTTCAGCAATTAAACTAATGTATTTACTACGTATCCAATCTAAAGCTTCTAGATCAGCAACAGGACGAATAATATAGCCTTGTTCCAGATATTCATTTGTTAAATTACTTTCGTCTTTTGTTAAAAACATAATCAGTCTTTCTTAAGTTGCTCAAGCATAGTCTCACAAAGTGAATCGACTGTAATACCCCAGTGTTCTAACAAAGAATTTTGACTACCATACTTTTCAGCAAATTGATCAGGGATACCTATTCTTGTTATCTTTGCAGTTTGCTCAGGAATTTCATCACTACAAAATTCAAGTACTGCACTACCTAAACCTCCAATACGGGTATGTTCTTCAACGGTAACGACAGCATTAACTTTTGGAAGCCAGTGCATTAAGGCTTCTGAGTCAATAGGTTTAACGGTATGAATATGTAAAACACCACATGTGACGCCTTCATCAAACTCAAGCTTTTCTGCCGCTTCTATCGCAAGTTGAGTCATGACTCCTGTTGTTACAAATAAACCCTCGCTAGGCTCTCTCAATAAAATAGCTTTACCTATTTCGAATCCAGCTTCATCAGTACTAACAACTTTATCACCACCTTTGGCTAACCTAATATATATTGGGTGAGGCCAATCAAGAATTTGAGTCATTAAACGACGCATTTCATCTGCATCGCAAGGTGCAATAATTGTCATGTTAGGCAAAGCACGTAATATAGCAATGTCTTCTGTTGCAAGGTGTGTCGGACCAAGAGGCGCATAAACAACACCACCGCCATTCCCAATAAGGCGTACAGGTAAGTCATGCAAACATAAATCCACAGCGATTTGTTCATAACAACGTCGAGTCAAAAATGGGGCAATGGTATTAACAAAGGGAATAAAACCTTCCATTGCAAGTCCTGCCGACATACCAACAATATGTTGTTCACTAATACCTTCCATGAAAAATCGCTCCGGCATTTCAGCAGACATTTCACTCAAGGTACCCGGCCCAAGATCCGAACCAATAAAAACAACACGCTCATCTTTGCGTGCAAGCTCATGCACAAGATTTAAACAAACTCTACGCATAATTATTCTAAACACCTGTACATTTTATCAATTAAATCCTGGTCAATTCCTGACTTATGATGCCAATTTGCATTTTGTTCTGCAAAAGGAAAACCTTTACCTTTTATAGTATGACAAATAATGGCAGTTGGTTTTTCAGGCGTTAATGGTAACAAATCAACAAGATTCTCTAATTCAGAAATATTATGACCATCGACCTCTTTTGTAGAAAAACCAAAACTCGACCATTTTTCTGCTAGGTTCCCCATGTCCACGACTTCACTTGTTGGACCATATGACTGAAACTTATTTTGATCAACAAAAACGATTAAATTTGATAACTTGTGTTTAGCAGCAGATAACGCAGCTTCCCATACCGAACCTTCATTAAGTTCACCGTCACCGGTTATAACAACTACACGATGACTTTCTCCACGAATTTTTGCAGCAATCGCCATTCCAACCCCTATTGGTAAACCATGACCCAGAGCACCAGTAGAAGCTTCAATTCCTGGTAATTTTCCACGCTCAGGGTGACCACCAAGCCTGGAGTCATGCTTGCAAAAAGTAGTCAACTCACTTTCTGAAAAGAATCCCTTGTTTGCCAATATTGCATATAATGCAAGACAACCATGGCCTTTACTTAAAATAAGGCGGTCTCTACCCTCCCAATCCGGATCATTTGCCCGATAGTTAAGGAGTTTATCGTACAACACTCGCAATACTTCAATTAAAGATAAAGTGGGTCCAATGTGTCCACGTTTATCGGCTACGAAGGCGCTAACAACGAGTCGTCTAAGTTCTTTTGATCGCTTATCCATATTAATGTTTCTGTATATTTATAAGTAGGGAAATTGTTTGTAGTTACATTCAATAAACTGCAATAAAACAGCTGATTTATTTAACTGCTCGGATTTAACCTTTGAATGTTCTTCTTCACTTAACTCTTTAGATAGTTTTCGGCGTTGCCAATCAGTATTACGAAATTCATTAAGCATGATCAAACACCAGCAAACACCATACAAAGGCCAAGACACGGCTAACCTTTGCATAAAATCAGCATCAGTATCTGAAAACAAATCTTTCATACGCCCAACCCAAATTTTTCCAAGTTTAGTATCAATTTTGTTTTTAGGGTGGAGTAAAAAATCTGAAGCTGTCTTAACGGGATCATCGAAACCAAAATATTCAAAGTCAATAAAGAAAATACTTCCGTCACTATCCTCCATCATATTATGTGCGCCAATATCTGATGGAGTTAATATTTGATATGTCTTTTCAATGGGTAAATTAAAATGTTGTTTAGAAGGCCAATTCAATTTTGACCACTCAATAATCTTATCTGCTGTTGGTAACAATGCATTATTTATAAACTTGCTAAGTTCAGCATTGTTTTCACAAGCTTGTTGCAAATTCGAAAGTCTGGAATTAATTTGTTTAACAATATCATCACCGCATAAGCATGCAGCCGATGCAAGAGGAAAGTCAACTTCGTATTCCCCTCCCACATCTTTTAACTTTTCAATAAAGTTACTTACAAAATCAACTTTACTCTCATTCATACATTGAACAGTGCTTGCATTAATATGTTCAAAGACTGATATCTCAAGGTACTTATTTGAATGAAGCACATTTGGTATGTTTTCGATACCATATTTACGCATAATCTGATTAGCATGCATTTCTGTCACTCTTCTGTCTGCATGACTCAGATCATTAATATAGTACTTTACTGTAACCGGTGAACTATTTTCGAGTTCGATTTTCCAAACAGAACTATTCCCACCTTCGTTACAAGTCTGACATGACACGGGATTACCTAATGAAGATTGTCGAATTAAGGCATAACAATCCTCTACATCAATATTTTTTAAAAGATAATTTTCAATACTCGGCCAGGTAGAATACACACTCTCACCAAAATGAATTGTATCTATATTATTATCTAATAGTGGATGCTCAACGATTTCAATCAAATCATCAATCATTACATCCAGATTTAACTCATTAATTTTTTTAATTTTTTCTTTTTGTGTTGATAAAAATAAAATCTCTTTTATCAAACCTAAATTACTCTCTGGAAGTAACTGCTGTTCTTTAAGCCACCTAAGAGCAGGATTTCTAAGGTTAATCTTAGAATCGTGATGAGCTACCTCAGTTTTGTGGCTTATAATAAAGACATGATGTCCTTTATTTTTCGCTCTCCATAAAAATCTTATTACTCCAGGAAAGGCATCAGCATTTTCAATCGCTTCTGAATAAACATATCCTTGTAATTTCTGCCAGCGCTTTTCACCATCAGGTAATTGCCGAATACAACTTTTAAGTTTCTCTTTATTACCAGACCAGTCATCAGATATTAGGTCAAAAGATTTTGCTGCTATTTTAAAAACCTTATCGTAACTAATAATTGTATTATCAAGATCAATGCCAATTTTCATGATAATATATGATTAATACTTAGATACATTACTATAAATTAAGATTTCACTTTACATTTAACATATAAACGATCTATTTTGAACATTTAATTACGGTTATATTTATTAAATAAAATTAACATGAGGTACATTATTATTCTTTAGATTAAATAAATAACGATTAATCTCATCCATTCTGCAGTTTCTTCGACATTCACTAATATCTAATTCATTTAACACATAAGTAAAATTATCTTTACGTTTATCACCCTGCCAGATATCTAAAAAAGATTTTTTATTAATATTTCCATATTCAAAACGTGTGTCCAACAAGTAAGCACTACAACCATAAACTGAACCATCAGCCATTACATACGCCCAAAGAAACGGCGTTGAATGACATTTTGTGTATCTTTCTGCATGTTCATCCAAATACTTTTTAATGGTATTTTCCCTAAAAATAACTTTGAATTTATCAGTATTGTATTGCTGCAATTCCTTTCCCAAAAATAAGTAATCTGAATAATCAATATTTTCGTAAACTCGAGTTTCACTAAAATTATGTTGGGAGTATGGTTTGACTACCAAGTAATCCAGCACCATATCATCCCTGCATAGCCTCGCTAACTCAGCCATTTCTTCAGCATTTTCCGGCAACAAAAGAGCCTGCGCTCCAATTATACAATCCAGATTATTTTCTCTTTTATACTTTGTCGCTCGTTTCAAATTCTCAACAACAACATTAAAATCCTTTTCTTTAGTTTGATGAATTTTTGCGTAGGTCTTAGCTGTACCTGCATTCATAGATACCTTAATCCACGAAATTAGCGGCATTGATTGCTCAATAAATTTGTTATTTAATACTGTAGCATTGGTCGTAAAAGAAACATCTATCCCAGCGTTCTTTGTTAACTTAACTATTTCATTAATTTTTTTATGTAACAGAGGTTCTCCTTCCCCTGCATACATAATACTCTTTACTCCTAACTCACCCATTTCAGGTAAACGTTCTTTTAGTACATCTATATCCAACATCCGAGCCTTATAACCAATGTAATCGACCGCACAAAATGTACAACGATGATTACATGCGCCGACTGGTGCCATCTCTACATATATAGGATAAATAGACTTAGCTTTTTCC
>VAPL010402648.1_pt1 | contig 41476 bp, 30 predicted proteins | sample 3395061 | NCBI WGS metagenome assembly VAPL01 (sample SAMN08290444, study PRJNA428436) | hydrothermal vent metagenome | isolation source: Deep-sea hydrothermal vent chimney 2 | place: Pacific Ocean: Juan De Fuca Ridge | depth 2182 m m | reverse complement strand
GGTTCACTCGTTGGTCCTGAAACGGCAACATTGCGAGAGATAGTCAATATTCTTCGTTCAACCTATTGCCGTTGTATTGGTGCGGAGTATATGCACATCACGGAAATAAAAGAAAAACGCTGGATTCAGAATTTCCTCGAAAGCCGTCAGGGTTCGCCTTCATTTACATCAGGAGTAAAACAGGAACTGCTTCAGCAAATTATTGCGGCTGAAGGTCTGGAGCAATACTTACATACAAAATACATTGGGCAAAAGCGCTTTTCACTTGAAGGGGGTGAAAGTTTGATCCCGATGTTGAAAGGAATTATTCAGCGTGGTGGCGGTAAACACGGTATTCAGGAAATGGCAATTGGCATGGCGCATCGTGGCCGTCTTAATGTACTGGTTAATATTATGGGTAAAACACCTGCCGAGTTGTTTTCCGAGTTTGAAGGTAACCATAAAAATACAGAAGGTACCGGCGACGTTAAATATCATATGGGTTTTTCATCTGATTTTAATACCGCTGGTGGGCCAATACATGTATCTCTGGCGTTTAACCCATCCCATCTTGAAATTGTGGGCCCCGTGGTCGAAGGCTCGGTGCGTGCGCGACAGGATAGGCGAGGAGACAAACAAGGAACCAAAGTAATCCCGGTGTTAATTCATGGCGATGCGGCTTTTGCCGGGCAGGGTGTGGTGATGGAAACATTTAATATGTCGCAGTCACGCGGTTATTCAACCAAAGGCACGGTTCATATTGTTATAAACAATCAAATTGGTTTTACCACCAGCAATCAGGAAGATGCGCGTTCTACATTGTACTGTACCGATGTGGCGAAGATGGTGAACACGCCCATCTTTCATGTTAACGGTGATGATCCGGAAGCCGTATTACTGGTTGCACAAATGGCACTGGATTATCGAATGACGTTCTTTAAAGACGTGGTTATCGATATGGTCTGTTATCGGCGTCATGGTCACAGTGAAGCCGATGAACCCATGGTCACACAGCCGCTAATGTATAAGCTGATAAAAGATTTACCCACCACAAAAACCGTTTATAGCCAGAAGTTAATTAATCAGGGTGTTGTTACACCGGATCATGTTCAGCAACGTCTGGAAGATTATCGTAATGCGCTGGATTCAGGACACTCCGTAGTTAATGAATTTATTCCGAATGGTGAAGTACGTTATCCTTATGTTGCCGACTGGAGTGATTATGTAAAAAAAGATAACAACAGCAATGTTGTTACCCGTGTTAAGGCCGATAAGTTACAACTATTATGGCAACAGTTAGCACGATTACCGGATAATTTTAAATTGCATCCAAGTGTTGCAAAAATTATGTCTGCACGGGAACAAATGGCGGCAGGCAGTCGTGCTGCTGATTGGGGTTTTGCTGAAACGATGGCTTACGCGACATTATTAACGGATGGTTATTCGGTTCGCCTGTCCGGGCAGGACAGCGGCCGAGGGACTTTTTTTCATCGACACTGTGTATTGCATAATCAACTGGATGGCAGTACGCATGTTCCATTGCGACACCTTGATAATGTCAAAACCAATTTTCTGGTGATTAATTCTTTACTATCAGAAGAAGCAGTATTGGCCTTTGAATATGGTTACACCACTACCGATCCTTTAACCCTTACTATTTGGGAAGCACAGTTTGGTGACTTTGCCAACAATGCGCAGGTTGTTATTGATCAGTTTATCAGCGCAGGCGAGCAAAAATGGAACCGTATGAGTGGTTTGGTGATGTTTTTGCCACATGGTTTTGAAGGTCAGGGTGCAGAACATTCATCAGCACGTCTGGAGCGTTATCTACAGTTGTGTGCACAACATAATATTCAGGTTGTCACGCCCACAACGGCGGCACAAATATTTCATGTGTTACGACGGCAAATGTTAATGGCCTGTCGGCGTCCTCTGATTGTGATGTCACCTAAAAGTTTGTTGCGTCATCCACTTGCCAGTAGCGATATTTCCGAGTTATCCAACGGTGAATTTAAAATGGTTATCCCCGAGGTTGACGATATTGATGATGCACAGGTTAAACGTGTGGTGTTCTGCGGCGGTAAAGTATTTGTTGATTTAATTGAACGTCGGCGTCAGGAAAAAATGAACGATGTTGCTATTATACGTATTGAACAATTGTATCCTTTCCCGGATAAGCAGGCTCGCCAGCAGGTAGAGCGTTATGTAAATGCAAAGACTTATATCTGGTGTCAGGAAGAACCGATGAATCAGGGTGCATGGTATTCCAGTCAACATCATATGCGGGCAGTGATAGGCCCTGAGTATTATCTTGAATATGCCGGGCGTCCTCCTCTGGCTGCACCGGCAGTAGGTTATTTTAGTTTGCATAAGGCGCAGCAGCGGCAGTTGGTTGAAGATGCATTGGGGATAAATGCAATACAGCAACAATAAAAAAGGGCTTTGTTTATGAGTGTAGATATAAAAGTACCCACTTTTCCGGAATCTGTGGCCGATGGTTTATTAACAAGCTGGCATAAAAAACCGGGTGATGAAATCAGGCGTGATGAAGTGATTGCCGATATTGAAACCGATAAAGTGGTCTTTGAGGTGCCGAGTCTGGTGGAAGGGATTGTTGAAGAAATTTTGGTTGAAGAAGGTGCCACGGTGGTTGGTGAGCAGGTGATTGCAACGATAAAAGAACAGTCCATTATTCAATCAAAGGATAAACCAAAAGATAAACTGGTCAATAAAACAGAAACGGTTTTAACCGGGCAAACTGAATCAGACGAAGAAACTCCATTCGTAACACCATCTGCCAATAAATTAATTCAGGAAAATAAACTCGATGTTTCCAGAATAAAAGCAAGCGGTAAAGGCGGGCGGGTTTTAAAAGAAGATGTGCTTGCCTTTTTGCAACAGGACAAGTCGACTGAAACAAAACTGCCTGTAAAAAATATTGAGCTACCGGGCGGGCAACGGCCACAAAAACGTGTCCCCATGACGCGGTTACGTGCACGCATTGCAGAACGTTTGCTGCAAGCGCAACAAACTGCTGCAATACTCACTACATTTAATGAAATAAACATGCAGCCGGTTATGGACCTACGCAAAAAATACCGCGATGCTTTTGAGAAAAAACACGGCGTACGTTTGGGTTTTATGTCCTTCTTTGTTAAAGCAGTAGTAGAAGCGTTAAAACGTTTTCCTGAAGTGAATGCATCCATTGATGAAGACGATGTTATTTATCATGGTTTTTTTGATATTGGTATTGCAGTCGGTTCGCCGCGAGGTTTAGTGGTGCCAATTCTGCGTGATGCCGATCAGCTTAGTATGCCTGCGATAGAACAGAACATAAATAATTTAGGTGAGTCAGCCAAAACGGGAAGTTTAACATTGGAACAAATTACCGGTGGCACGTTTAGTATTACTAATGGTGGTGTGTTTGGTTCGATGTTGTCAACGCCCATCCTTAATCCACCACAAAGTGGCATACTGGGGATGCATAAAATCGAGCCACGTCCGGTTGCTGAAAATGGTCAGGTTGTTATCCGGCCGATGATGTATGTGGCTTTATCTTATGATCACCGGATTATTGATGGGCGTGAAGCAGTACAGTTTTTAGTTTTGGTAAAAGAGTTACTCGAATATCCAGCAAGCATGTTGCTGGATTTATAATTTTAAGTACAGATGCAGGTACAAACTTAAATGAAACACTATGATGTTATCGTAATCGGTGCCGGTCCGGCAGGCTATGTTGCCGCCATTCGTTGTGCCCAATGGGGTTTAAAAACAGCCTGTGTTGATAGCGGTGTAAACGATAAGGGTGCAGCGTCACCCGGTGGAACTTGTTTAAATGTAGGCTGTATTCCGTCAAAGGCATTACTGGAATCGTCAGAACTGTTTGAGCGTTGTCAGCATGACACTGCTGCACATGGTATTCATATTTCGGATGTGTCACTGGATCTACCAACGCTGATGCAGCGTAAACAACAGGTTGTGCAGGATCTTACCAGTGGTGTTAGCACCTTGCTCAAAGTAAACGGTGTACAACTTTATACTGGTACAGGTCAATTACTGGCAGAAAATAAAGTTGCAGTAACCTTAACTGAAAATAATGAAAAAGAAGAAATAAGCGCAACGGATATTATTCTGGCACCGGGTTCATTGCCTCGTGCCATTGATACGATTCCCTATACAGATAAACTGATTGTTGATTCGACGGGCGCGCTAGCCTTTAGCGAAGTTCCTGAACGGCTCGCCATTATTGGTGCCGGTATTATCGGTCTGGAACTAGGCAGTGTCTGGCGACGTTTGGGTGCCGAGGTGGTGATATTTGAATCGGCTGCGGCTTTGCTTCCTGCTGTCGATCAAACTATTGCAAAACAGGCCAGTAAGATTTTTGCTCAACAAGGATTAAAATTTTATTTCTCTAGCCAGCTCAAAAGCACTGCTATTAAAAATAACAAAGTCAGCATAAAGTACACACAAGCCGATAAACAAAAGACAGAAATATTTGATAAGGTCTTTGTGGCCGTTGGCCGCAGCCCGAATACAAAAAATGTATTTTCTCCGGCAAGTGGTTTGCTTTGCGACGAGCATGGGTTTATTGAAGTGGATGAACAATGCCGAACCAATCTGGCGCATGTTTATGCGATTGGTGATGCCGTGCGCGGGCCGATGTTAGCGCATAAAGGGGAAGAAGAAGGTGCGATGGTAGCCGATTTAATTGCCGGGCATTTTGCACGAGTTAATTATGAAACCATTCCGTTTGTTGTTTATACCGACCCTGAAATTGCATGGTGTGGTAAAACCGAGCAACAGCTTAAGTCAGAAAATATCGAATATAAAAGTGGTACGTTTCATTTTGCCAGCAACGGGAGGGCACGAGCAATGGGGCAGACACAAGGCCTGATTAAAACACTGGCTGATGCAAAAACGGATCGTATTTTAGGTATTCACATGTTTGGGCCGCATGTGTCGGAGCTGATTAGTCAGGCTGTTATCGCAATGGAGTTTAATGCTAGTAGTGAAGATCTGGCGATGACTATGTTTGCACACCCATCCCTTTCTGAAGTGCTGCATGAATCAGCCATGGATGTGCTGGATCAGGCTATTCATAAAGGCAAAACTAAAAGTCGCTAGCTTTGTGTAAGCATTCATACGAAAAATCCGTTAAGATACGCCCTGTTTTTTTACTTGGTGTCGATTTTAAGGGGTTGTTGTAATATATGAGCCTGTTGCTTTGGATCATTTTATTCAGCTTGTTGGGTGGTTTGCTCAGTGTGATTGCTGCGTCCACTTTTTTGCTGTTATCAGACAAAATTCGCACACAGCTTATTCCGCATCTGGTCAGCTTTGCGATTGGTGCGTTGCTAGGTGCGGCTTTCCTTGCTTTAATTCCACACAGCCTGACAGGTGCCTACAAAATTGACGTACATCATTTAGGTATGACAATTTTGCTGGGGGTACTGGCTTTTTTTGTAATGGAAAAACTGGTGATATGGCGGCATTGTCATCATGACCATTGTGATGCGCATCCGGAACATCTCGGCCATTCAGATAAAGCAGCGGGAACGTTAATTCTTATTGGTGATGGCATTCATAATTTTATTGATGGTGTACTAATAGCGGCCGCATTTATGACCGATATTCATTTAGGCATTGTAACCAGTGTTGCGGTGGCAACGCATGAAATTCCGCAGGAAGTAGGTGATTTTGCTATTTTACTAAACAGTGGTTTTTCTCGTTCGAAAGCACTGCTGTTTAATGTGCTTGCCAGTTTAACCACGGTGGTGGGTGCTTTATTAGCGTATTACAGTCTGTCTAACCTTGAAGCTTATCTACCCTATGTATTAGTGATTGCCGCTTCCAGCTTTATTTACATTGCTGTTGCCGATTTAATTCCGGGTTTGCATAAACGTACCCAGCTTTCAGCCGGGCTTCAGCAAATGCTGCTGATTGGTGCCGGTGTTTTGACTATCTATTTTGCCCATTCCCAGTTGCATTAGTCTCAGTATTTGCTGAAATACCCAGGCGGTTCCCCAACACACTTCAGGGCGGGTAGCTCTTGTTGTCGTTAGCAGTTGAGAGTGCCCTTTACCATCCGCTTATGGCGGGGCTTCTTTATTAAAAAAGCTAAATTAATTTCTATTCTGGCCGACATAAAGGTTTGAAAAACCAATAAAATTGTCACAGGAGTGGAACATGGAGTGGTTAGAGCATTGGGGTTGGATGGTTGCCCTTGCCTTTATAGCAATCATTGCAGTCTGGCTTAGCGTAATGTACGTGCAAGACATTACTCAAACAAAGCATACGGTATTGCGTAATTTCCCGATTGTGGGGAGGATGCGGTATCGGTTTGAGAAATTGGGTGAATATTTCAGACAGTATTTTTTTGCACATGATCGTCAGGAAATGCCATTTAACCGTGCGACGCGGGCATGGGTTTACCGTACGGCAAAAGGCCTGGGTGGCTTACTGGGTTTTGGTTCAACCAACGATTTGCGTGAGCCGGGCTCGGTTATATTTGTGTCTGCTGCCTACGCCTTATTAGAAGAAGAATACACACCCACACCAAGCCGTATTATTGGCGCACAGTGTGAGCATCCCTTTGAAGCAAAATCCTTATTTAATATATCCGGCATGAGTTATGGCGCTATTTCTGCGGCGGCAGTTCGGGCATTGTCGAAAGGGGCGGGCAAAAGTGGTATCTGGATGAACACCGGTGAAGGTGGCTTATCACCTTATCATTTAGAAGGTAACTGCGATGTTATTTTTCAGGTGGGAACGGCCAAGTATGGTGTACGTGATAGTGATGGTAATTTAAGTGAGGAACGCTTGCGTGACGTTGCTCAGCATGTCAAAGCGTTTGAAATAAAAATGTCACAAGGTGCCAAGCCGGGTCGGGGCGGTGTCTTGCCGGGTAACAAAGTAACAAAAGAAATTTCAGAGATTCGTGGTATTCCGGTTGGGAAAGTGTCTAGCAGCCCCAATCGACACAAGGAAATCAAGTCACCGGATGATTTGCTCAATATGATAAACCGTATTCGCGAAGTAACCGGGTGCCCAGTGGGTTATAAAGCCGTGATTGGTTCTGAGGAGTCTGTTCGTGATTTATGCGAAGCGGTTCATCGCCGCGGTCAGGATTTTGCACCAGATTTTATAACCGTTGATGGCGGAGATGGTGGCACAGGGGCGGCGCCCCAACTTTTGGCTGACCATGTTGGTTTGCCATTGAACGAATCACTGCCTATGCTGGTTGATACGCTTATTGAATATGATTTAAAAGAGCGGGTAAAAGTGATTGCTTCCGGTAAGCTGGTTCATTCCGCAAAAGTAGCCTGGGCGCTATGCATGGGGGCTGACTTTATCGTTAGCGCACGGGGTTTTATGTTTGCCCTGGGTTGTATTCAGTCTATGCAGTGCCATGAAGACACTTGCCCAACCGGTATTACAACTCACAACAAGCGTCGACAACGGGGTTTGGTGGTAGCCGATAAAGCTGAGCGGGTTCATCAATATGCGCACTGGGTGAACCATGAAGTGAATGTGCTTGCACATTCCTGTGGCTTACCCAATGCACGTGATTTTAAACGTGAGCATTTACGTTTAGTTCTTAATCCGGGAACAAGCATGCCACTGGATGTCATGCACCCTTATCCGGGTGTTAAATTTCCTCTGCTGTAAGCAAGGATGGCGTTTTTTATTACTGCCGACTTGAATTTCCCAGCATTGCCCCTATTTATTATAAGACAACAGTTTTATCTATATTCCCCTTCGCTTGTGGTGGGCACAAAACTGTTGGGGTTTCCAAAGGGGTGCATACCCCGTTGATGATATATAATTGATTTTATGGGTGAGTGAGGTTTTTTAAAATGAGAATGGACAAACTAACAAGCAAATTTCAGATTGCGATTGCGGATGCGCAAAGCCTGGCCGTTGGCCGTGATCATGCCTATATTGAACCGGTTCATTTAATGACCGCCTTGCTGGATCAGGACGGTGGCAGTGTGCGCCATCTATTAATGCAAAGTGGCGTGAATGTAAATTTGCTACGTTCACAGTTAGGTGAAGCACTGGATAATTTGCCAACCATTGGCGATGCAACTGGTGAGGTTCACTTATCGAGTGACTTGTCGCGTTTATTAAACCTGACAGACAAAATTGCGCAGCAACGAAAAGATCAATACATTGCCAGTGAACTATTTGCTTTAGCAGCAGTGGGTGATAAAAGTTCGATTGGCGAGATGTTAAAAAAAGCCGGTGCGACTAAACAGGCATTGGAACAAACCATTGAACAAGTGCGTGGCGGTCAAACTGTTGATGATCCGAATGCAGAAGAACAACGTCAGGCACTTGAAAAATATACCATCGATTTAACCGAACGTGCCGAGCAGGGCAAACTCGACCCCGTTATTGGCCGTGACGATGAAATTCGCCGTTCAATACAGGTATTACAACGGCGGACTAAAAATAACCCCGTTTTAATCGGCGAGCCGGGCGTGGGTAAAACAGCCATCGTCGAAGGACTGGCACAACGTATTATTAATGGTGAAGTACCAGAAGGTTTAAAAAATAAACGTGTTTTGTCGCTTGATATGGGTGCATTAATTGCTGGTGCAAAATTTCGTGGTGAATTTGAAGAACGTTTAAAAGCGGTATTAACCGACCTTGCAAAACAGGAAGGTCAGGTTATTCTGTTTATTGATGAAATTCATACTATGGTGGGTGCCGGTAAAGCCGAAGGTGCGATGGATGCAGGTAATATGTTAAAGCCCGCTTTAGCGCGTGGCGAACTCCATTGCATTGGTGCAACCACTTTAGATGAGTATCGAAAATATATTGAAAAAGATGCCGCACTCGAACGACGCTTCCAGAAAGTACAGGTAAATGAACCTACGGTTGAAGATACCATTGCGATTTTACGTGGCTTAAAAGAAAAGTACGAAGTGCACCATGGTGTGGACATTACTGACCCTGCTATTATTTCTGCGGCAACGTTATCGCATCGTTATATTTCAGATCGGCAGTTACCGGATAAAGCGATTGATTTAATCGATGAGGCGGCCAGTCGTATTCGAATGGAAATTGATTCTAAACCCGAAGCAATGGATAAGCTGGACAGAAAGCTGATTCAACTTAAAATTGAACGTGAAGCCTTGTCAAAAGAAAAAGACAAAGCATCAAAAAGCCGGTTAGAAAAGCTGGAACAGGATATTAGTGTATTAGAAAAAGAATATGCCGAGCTGGATGAAATCTGGGTGGCCGAAAAAGCAGCCTTGCAGGGTTCGCAACATATTAAAGAACAACTGGAACGGGCCCGACTGGATTCCGATGCCGCAAAACGTGCCGGTGACCTGGCGCGCATGTCCGAACTGCAATACGGGCGTATTCCCGAACTTGAACAACAACTGGATATGGCTGCACAGGCGGAAATGCAGGAAACCAAGTTATTACGTAACTCGGTAACTGATGAAGAAATTGCAGAAGTGGTTTCTAAATGGACAGGTATTCCTGTATCAAAAATGCTTGAAGGCGAACGCGATAAATTATTGCGTATGGAAGATGAATTGCATTCACGTGTTATCGGGCAGGATGAAGCAGTTAAAGCGGTATCCGATGCGATCCGTCGCTCACGTGCAGGTCTGTCGGATCCCAATCGACCAAATGGTTCGTTTTTATTTTTAGGGCCAACTGGTGTGGGTAAAACAGAACTGACTAAAGCACTGGCGGAATTTTTATTCGATTCAGAAGATGCGATGGTGCGTATTGATATGTCTGAATTTATGGAAAAGCATTCCGTGGCACGTTTGGTGGGTGCACCTCCGGGTTATGTGGGTTATGAAGAAGGCGGTTACTTAACCGAAGCAGTCAGGCGCAAACCTTACTCGGTAATACTGCTTGATGAAGTTGAAAAAGCCCATCCTGATGTATTTAATATTTTATTACAGGTGCTGGATGATGGTCGTTTAACCGATGGCCAGGGTCGTACTGTTGATTTTCGTAATACGGTTATTGTGATGACATCCAATCTGGGTTCACAGCAAATTCAGGAATTATTATTGAATGACAGTGCCGGTGAAGTGAACTATAACGAAATTAAAGATGCGGTGATGGTAGAAGTTAGCCAGCATTTCAGACCTGAGTTTATTAACCGGGTGGATGATGCGGTTGTATTCCGACCATTGCAACAGGATCAAATTCGTGCAATTGCGAAAATTCAGGTTGATGAACTGGCCGCTCGTTTGGTTGACAGACAAATAGTGTTAACAACCACAGAGGCAGCAATGGATAAATTAGGCAAGGCTGGTTTTGACCCTGTTTATGGTGCGCGGCCTCTAAAACGGGCAATTCAACAGTTAGTTGAAAACCCGTTAGCACAGTCGATTTTGTCGGGTAAATTTTTGGCCGGTGATCACGTTGAAATCAATGTGAAGAACGATGAGATAACCTTTACAAAATTGAACAGCAAGGTATCGGCGGCTTAAAAACCGATTCAAGTGGGTTGGCGGGTGTGTTTCTTATTCAGAAACATGCCCGTTTTTCGTTATATATAGCCATCTTTTTCCTGTTTTCAAGATAAGTTCCTGCCAATTCTGTGAATTTAGCCCTAAATCATTCTGGTTTTTAGCCGATACAGTTATTAGAACGTAACCATATTACACGAGCCACTATGAACGCTGATATTATCAATCCATTTTTATCGTCTGTTGTTAATGTTTTATCCACAATGGCAATGTTAAAGGTTTCTCCGGGAAAGCCGAGTATCAAGAGCGATAATGTTTCACAGGGTGATGTTTCTGGAGTGATTGGTATGACCACGGAAACTGTGAATGGCTCGATGGCCATTACTTTTCCCAAGGAAGTCGTATTTGCAATCGTAAAAAAAATGTTGGGTGATACCGTCACTGAGGTAGATGATACGGTAACTGATCTTGTGGGTGAGTTAACCAATATGATAGTGGGTGGTGCCAAGGCGCAACTGGAAGAAAAAGGTTATGACATTGGTATGGCAACCCCGGTTGTTGTGACCGGTACGAACCATGAAATAGTACATAAAGCACAAGGCCAGAAAATTCTGATGCCGTTTAACAGTGAGTCGGGCCGGTTTTATGTTGAGGTTTGCTTTGACGGTTAGCTTGTATAGCTAGGGTGTAAAGTTTAAACTTTGTACTCGTTGATGTGCCTGTTTAATACGCTGTTCATCAAGGATTCCTTCTTTTTTTAACCTGTCCAGTTCTTTTAATTCAATGACCAGCATACGGCGTTTATCCATTCTGATATTCTGGCTGGCAGTTAGAATTCTTGCACGCATTTCATCTATAAATTTATCAAATATTTCCGGTGTGGGTTTATTGTATAAAAAAGTTAACAGGACACAGCCAGCATAGCGACTTCTGAATTCAGTTACATTTGGAGATCGATAATAAAACATAATTAGCGAAGCAATGGTGGCCAGTATAAAAATAACAATTAAGGGCATGAGCTTGCCAAGTAAACCGCTATTTATGTGGGCGCTTAAATAAAAAATATAAATAACAGTACTAATGAAAAAATAAAGTACTGCCGCTAACCATGCAATTGATATTTTGCGATGACGTACTGGCCAGGGTTCCAGCAAACCGAGATTAATGCTAAAAGATTTTTCTTCAACCAGATTGCTGGTTGTGACCTGAATATGTTTGTCATTAAAAATTTCAAACTGACGGGTCTCACTTTTAGCTTTACTTTTTTGATTAAGCTGTGAGTTGATGGTTTTATCAGGCATGGAATTCAGTTCTGTTATAAATTTGTGATATTTAATGCATACAATAGCAGTTATCTTACATGGATTTTAATTAAAGGTCTCAAAATAATACATAAATCACGAACTTTTTATTTGTTTGTTGTACTAAATCCTGTGGTGTTAATTTAGTCGTTATTGGTTTGAATAGTAGTATTTTTTAGCGATTACAAAATATTTTCGTTTAGTGGAGTATCAACAGTGTTAATTAAAAAAGCAGAGCAGATAAAGTCGTCAGAAATAACACCTAAAAAAATTTACCAGCAGCGCAGGTTGTTTCTGAAAACATCGGTAAATGCCGGTTTAGGCCTGGCTGCATCAGGTCTGCTTGCCACGCATGCAGCTGATGTTTTTGCTGGCTATGGCTTGAAACCACTTAAGCATGTTAAGAATACTAAATACAGCCTTGATGACGAACTGACTAAATATAAAGATATCACGACCTATAATAACTTTTATGAATTTGGTGCCAGCAAGTCTTCGCCTGCAGCGATAGCACATAAGTTAAACCCACAACCCTGGTCAATTAAAGTCGAAGGCCTTGTTGAAAAGCCGGCAACTTATCATCTGGAAGATCTTGTTAATGAGCAGACTCTTGAAGAAAGAATTTACCGCTTGCGCTGTGTCGAACGCTGGTCGATGGTTATTCCCTGGTTAGGTTTTCCTTTGGCTGAATTGATTAAAAAAGTAAAACCAACATCTAAAGCAAAATTTATTGAGTTCTCAACGTTGTATCGTCCTGAAGAAATGCAGGGGCAGCGTCGTGGTGTTCTGGCATGGCCTTACGTTGAAGGACTGCGTATGGATGAAGCAATGAACCCGTTAGCTTTTCTTGCGGTCGGTCTTTATGGTGAAGTTTTGCCCAACCAGAATGGTGCACCGATACGTTTGGTGGTGCCATGGAAATATGGTTTTAAAAGTATCAAGTCGATAGTCAAAATACGTTTTACTGAGCAACAGCCAGTCAGCAGTTGGACACGGTCTGCGCCACGCGAATACGGTTTTTATTCCAATGTTAATCCGGAGGTTGATCATCCACGCTGGAGTCAGCGACGTGAACGGCGTATAGGTGAGTTTTTTAAACGCAAAACGTTAATGTTTAATGGTTATGCCGATGAAGTTGCACATTTGTACAAAAACATGGATCTGAAAAAATATTTCTAGTATGAAGAACTCTTCAAAGTAACAAGGTAAAATGATGCGTTTGTTTAAAGTCAGTGTTTTTCTTTTATGCCTTGTTCCAATTAGTTTATTATTATATAAATTTTATATTGATGAACTGGGTGCCAACCCCTTCGAAGCGTTAACCCGACAAAGTGGGGAATGGACTCTGCGGTTTTTATTGATCACGTTAAGTTTGACACCATTAAAAAGACTACTTAATAAAAGCTGGCCATTAAAATTTCGCCGCATGCTGGGCTTGTATACATTCTTTTATGCCTCCATCCATCTTTTAACCTATATCTGGTTTGATCAGTTTTTTGACTGGTCTGAAATCTGGCTGGATATTGTTAAACGCCCCTTTATAACAATTGGTATGTTGTCATGGTTTATTTTTTTGCCCTTAGCCGTTACTTCAACTCGAGGTATGAAAAAACGGTTGGGGCGCTATTGGAAAAAATTGCATCAGGCTGTTTATTTGATTGGGGTGCTGGTTCTATTACATTATTTTATGCTGGTAAAAGCCGATTATTGGTGGCCGATTCTTTATAGTTTGATTTTTATCAGTCTAATGGTGTTTCGGGTTTCGTATACTCGGTGGCGCATGAGTGGTGTGTTTGGGTTTAAAATGTTGCGGCGACAGGGAATAAAGCCCTGAATAAGTGCATGGAATATTAGGGCAGTCTTATATAGTGCAGTTTGCACATCGCTTTATTCTTCTTCGGTTTCAATGTGTTTAAATTTTGGCTTTTTCAGGCCGTGCTAGTTATAATCCTACGAAAATACAATAATACATGTGTGTGAAATATTAAGCTCATATTCGCACCTCATTTAGCAGATTTTATAACTACGCAAGACACCGTAGAGGAGAACCGAATGTCGATTAACCGTCGTGAATTTATTCAAGTTATGGGTATGGCTGCAGCTGCAGGCATGGTACCGGGTTGCAGCAAGTCAGATTCAGAAAGCAAGTCTGCGGGCAGTGCGGCAGGTAAGTCGCCTGAAGATATTTATAATATCCCCAAATTTGGTAATGCCACTGTAATGCATTTTACAGATTGCCATGCTCAACTTAATCCTATTTATTTCCGTGAACCTAATGTTAATCTGGGTATTGGCGGCAGTTTCGGTAAACCCCCCCACCTGGTTGGTGAAAAGCTGCTAAACCACTTTGGTATTAAACCGAATACGCTTGAAGCACATGCTTTTACCTATTTAGGCTATGATCAGGCCGTTAAAAAATACGGTGCCGTGGGTGGTTTTGCACATTTACGTACTTTAGTTAAAAAGTTACGTGCAGAAATGGGTCCTTCACTGTTAATTGATGGTGGTGATACATGGCAAGGGTCCTATACAGCCTATAAGTCACGTGGTACCGATATGGTGGGTGCCTGTAATTTACTGGGTGTGGATGTAATGACCGGCCATTGGGAATTCACTTATCATGATACTGAAGTGATTAAAAACATAAAAGATTTTAATGGTGATTTTGTCTGTCAAAATGTTTTTGTAAAAGATGATGCAGCATTCGATTATAAATTTGAAGATTTCGAAGATTTCAACGAAAACACTCAACGTGCATTTAAACCTTATACAATGAAAGATTTAGGTGGTGTGCGAGTTGCGGTGATTGGTCAGGCATTTCCATATACACCTATAGCGAATCCACAACGCTTTATTCCGGATTGGTCATTTGGTATTCGTGAGTCAGAAATGCAAAACACGGTTGATATGGTGCGTGAAAAAGAAAAACCGGATTTAGTGATTGTTATTTCACATAACGGCATGGATGTGGATCTGAAAATGGCATCACAGGTAACCGGTATTGATGCTATCTTTGGTGGTCATACCCATGATGGTATTCCGCAGCCAACGGTTGTGAGCAATAAAGCCGGTAAAACACTGGTAACCAATGCTGGCTCTAATGGTAAGTTCCTTGGCGTGATGCAGTTTGATGTTAAAAATGGCAAGTTGCAGGACTTCCGCTACCGGTTAGTACCAGTGTTCTCTAAAATGCTCGAAGCAGACAAGGAAATGCAGGCTTATATTGATAATGTACGTAAGCCTTATTTGCCGATGCTGACTGAAGAATTAGCGGTTGCAGAATCTACCATGTATCGACGTGGTAATTTCAACGGTACCTTCGACCAGATTATTTGTGATGCTTTGCGTATTGTTAATGGCGCTGAAATTTCCCTGTCACCAGGCTTCCGTTGGGGTACAACCGTTCCTGAAGGGCAGGTAATCACCATGGATAACGTGATGGATCAAACCTGTTTAACCTACCCTGAAACGTATGTTCGCCCAATGGCTGGTTCGGATCTTAAACTTATTCTGGAAGATGTTGCCGATAATATTTTCAATACCGATCCTTACTATCAGCAAGGTGGTGATATGGTGCGTTTGGGTGGTCTTGATTATACTATTGATCCGCATAAATCCATTGGTAACCGTATTACCGAAATGCGTTTAGATGATGGCACTGTTATTGAAGCAGATAAAAAATACAGTGTTTCAGGTTGGGCAACGGTTGGATCTAAAGGGCCGGGTGCACCTATCTGGGATGTGGTTGCTGAATATTTGCGTGATGAGAAAGTTGCCAAAATTGGCAAGTTCAACACACCTAATATTGTGGGCATGCAGAATAATCCGGGTATGAAAGATTACCTGGGTGCGACTAGCTAATCGTTCTTTTTAGTTAGAGAAAAGCGCTGGCTGAGAGGCTGGCGCTTTTTTTATGTATTTTTTTAACCATGAATGCATTATTTCCCGGATTACATTTCATCCGGGCTACTCACTAAATACAAAAATACCATCATTAAGGTATCGTTTTAGCCGGAATAGCACTTTTTGAGGCAGGTTCTTCCTGATGTCCTTCGTGGTTAATCTTTTATTTTAAGATCATTCGCTAACTTTTGTGTTAATTCTAAATCAGTTACTGTTTGCTGCTGTTGCCATAAATCAATTTGTGGTTCAACAAGCGAGGCCATCATTTCAATATGTTCATCTGAGTCATTCAGCGCGGGAATGTAGTGATAGTTCTCGCCACCCGCATTGATAAAAATTTCTCTGTTTTGCATATTAATTTCTTCAAGTGTTTCAAGGCAGTCTGCTGAAAAACCGGGGCAGACAATGTGTACATTTTTAATGCCTTGTTCAGCCCATTGCAATAAGGTTTTATCGGTATAAGGCGTAAGCCACTGTTCAACCCCCATGCGGGACTGGAAGCTAATAGCCCATTGTTGTTTGTTAAGCCCCAGCTCTTCTGCCAGTAACCGTGCTGTTTTCTGGCATTCACAAAAGTAAGGATCACCGGCGGCAAGGTAAGACTTTGGCAGACCATGAAACGAGAGTAATAATTTTTCAGGCTGAGCCTGTTGCTGCCAGGTAGCACGGATTGAATTGGCCAGTGCTTTTATATATTGGGGTTTGTCATGGTAGTGATTGATAAACTCAAGTGTCGGCAAAAAACGCCAGCCCTTAAAAGTATCGGCAAGGGCATCAAAAATAGAAGCCGTGGTGGTTGCGGAATATTGAGGGTATAAAGGCAGCACAATAATTTTGTCGACATTATCTTTTTTTAGTAAATCTAGTGCCTGTTTAATTGAGGGTTTTCCATAACGCATGCCCAATGCAATGGATATGTTCTTCTGTTTTGAGTCGAAAAGCTGTTGTAGTTTTTTTGTTTGTTGCTCGCTGATACTCAGCAACGGTGAACCTTGTTCTGTCCATATTTGCTGATAAGCATGGGCGGCTTTGCGGGGGCGAAGGCGTAATATAACACCATGTAAAACCAGCCACCAGAGCCAGCGGGGTTTATCAATAACGCGTGGGTCACTTAAAAACTCATCCAGATAGCGGCGTATCGCTGAGGTGGTGGGTGCGTCAGGTGTACCAAGGTTAACCAGTAAAATGCCGGTTTTAAAGGGCTGAGCGTGGTTAAAGGATGGTTTTTTATCAGACGACATAAGCTTTAATTCTACTGTTAGCGCCAGACAGATGCAAACAGCTAGATGCAAATATACAGATAGACTGATGCCGGTTATAGTAATTAATCGCAGTGTGATAGCTATCACAGCTAAGTTAGTTATTAGGCGTATTCTCTGTGTTCTTATTCATATCGAGAGGATGCATTATGAAAATTACTTTAAAACGAAATTTACTGGCACTATTCGCATTAGTGTTTGTGTCACAGCCCGCCTTTGCAGAAGGCATGCCCGGCTCTACGGGAAGCAACATGCCACAAAGCAGTCACACAGGTATGGCTGAAAATATGGATACCAAAGACGCGGGTTCTGATAAAGGTATGAACCAGAATGACCAGAGCCAGAATGATCAGAACCAGAGTGCTGATACTTCGAATATGGGCATGACAACAACCCCACCTGAAAATACACCCGCAGCACAACCTGCAGCAGCAACGGAAGAAATGGCAGGCTTTTCGCGTGGCACCGTTGCCCGTTCTGTTTTTACAACACTGGTCGATAACCGGGAACCGGTTGATAAAGTACAGCAAGTACCGCAACAAAAAAATGATATTATTTATTTTACTGAACTCCGGGATATGTCAGGCCAAACGGCAAAGCACCGCTGGGAATTTAAAGGTAAAATTATTTCGGAAGTGAAATTTAATGTGCGTGGTCCACGCTGGCGTGTTTGGTCTAAAAAAAGTTTTGCACCCGGTTGGGCAGGAGACTGGAAAGTTTCGGTTATTAATGGTGTTGGTGAAGTTATTTCAGAAGAGGTGATTGCCTATGCGGAACCTGCTGCGGGAATGATGAATACAGACAATGCAATGGACGCAAATCAAATGAATACAACGCCGGAAGCGAACAACTCAATGCCATCGGGTGTTGCTGCACCTGATGCGGTTACAGCAGAGTAATTAATTATATATCGTCAACGGGGAGAGCTTTATTTCTCCCCACCGGAAACCCCAATGGCTTTATGTCCGCCAGGCGGATAGGGAAATTAGATTTTATAAGCAAAAAATGCTCCAGTTTTATGGGGCATTTTTTTTGTGTGTAATATTATAGTCTTAGCTAGTTGAATTAAATTTATAGATGAAGTGTTAAATTTTTGGCTGTTAATATTCACACTGCAAGCGTAATAAAAGCATGCTAGGGTTAAATTACATAGGTTATATTGTTCAAAAATTTATAGGGGGATTGGGTTATGACAACACCATTTGAACCAACTGTTGGGCAATGGTATCAGGATGACGAACAGCGTATTTTTGAAGTGGTTGCCTGGGATCTTGATGGGATAGAAATTCAGTATTTCGATGGCGATGTGGATGAGTTTGATATGGAAGTCTGGTACATGTTAAATATTCTTCCGGCGGACGAGCCGAATGATGGCAGTGGACCTTTTGATGAGCTTGAAAGTGATGAACTTAGTCATTTGCAAAATGATTATTCACCGGTTAGCTGGCGTTACCATTAAAAACCAGTTTTAACTCGGCGAGTCATTTTTATCAGGCATTAATTTTTTTGTATTTAATACGGTGTGGCTGTTTGTAATCATCACCAAGTCGGCGTTTTCGATCGGCTTCATAATCGGCATAGTTACCTTCAAACCAGACAACTTTACTGTCGCCTTCATAGGCCAGTATGTGAGTCGCTATGCGATCTAAAAACCAGCGGTCATGCGAAATAACTACCACCGAGCCGGGGAAGTCTAAAATCGCTTCTTCTAATGCGCGCAGGGTTTCTACGTCTAAATCATTAGTGGGTTCGTCAAGTAGTAACAGATTGCCACCACTACGTAATAATTTTGCGAGATGCACCCGGTTACGTTCACCACCGGACAAATCCCCAACACGTTTTTGCTGGTCACTGCCCTTAAAGTTAAACCGGCCAACATAGGTTCGGGAAGGTACAACATAAGTGCCAATGGTAATGTTGTCCGAGCCGTCAGAAATTTCTTCCCAAACGGTTTTATCGCTGGCGAGTGTATCGCGTGATTGATCGACATAAGCAATTTGAACCGTTTCACCAATACGCAAACTGCCGCTGTCTGGCTGTTCTTCACCTGCAAACATTTTAAACAGTGTTGTTTTACCTGCACCGTTGGCACCGATAATGCCAACAATACCACCACGTGGTAAGTTAAAGCTCAGGTCTTCAAACAGCAGTTTGTCACCAAAGGCCTTTGAAATAGATTCAGCTTCAACCACCAGATCACCCAACCGCGGACCGGGTGGAATATACAGGCCATGGGTTTCACTGCGTTGCTGGTATTCTTTTGATGATAGTTCTTCAAAACGCGCCAACCGTGACTTGCTTTTAGCATGGCGTCCTTTGGGGGCTGTTTTAACCCATTCCAGTTCGGCCTTTATGGCTTTAAGTCGGGCAGACTCCTGTTTTTTCTCAGTTTCCAGCCGTTTTTCTTTTTGTTCCAGCCAGGATGAATAATTGCCTTCCCATGGAATACCATGGCCACGATCCAGCTCTAGAATCCAGCCGGCCACATTATCAAGAAAATAACGGTCATGGGTTACTGCAACCACGGTGCCGCTGTAATCGTGTAAAAAGCGCTCCAACCACGCGACTGATTCCGCATCAAGGTGGTTGGTCGGTTCATCCAGTAACAGCATATCGGGGTTAGAAAGCAGTAAGCGGCACAAGGCGACGCGGCGACGTTCACCGCCTGATAGTGTCGAAACATCCGCCTCCCATGGGGGAAGACGCAGTGCATCCGCGGCAATATCCAGCTTTCTGTCGAGCTCCCATGCACCAGCAGAATCAATCGCATCCTGTAGTTTTGCCTGCTGAGCAAGCAGGTCATTCATTTCATCATCGGACATCGGCTCTGCAAACTTCATGCTGATGTCATTAAATTCATTGAGCTGGTCGATAATTTCCTGAACCCCTTCTTCCACGTTACCACGCACGTCTTTGTCAGGGTTGAGTTGGGGCTCCTGTGGCAGGTAGCCGACATTAATGCCTGCTTGTGGCCGGGCCTCACCTTCGTAATCTTTATCAATACCAGCCATAATACGAAGTAGTGTGGATTTGCCCGAGCCATTTAAACCCAGAACACCAATTTTTGCACCGGGGAAAAAAGATAAAGAAATATCTTCCAGAATTTTTCGTTTAGGCGGAACAATTTTTCCAACTTGATTCATGGTGTAAATGTATTGCGCCATTATTTTTATGCCTTTTTTGTCGTTAAATTGCAACGTTGATACTAACATTTTGTATATTTAAAATGCACCATATTTCAAGGCTTTGATTTATATGGTTTTTTCCTGGTTTTTGCTGTAAGGTTAAGTATTCCGTATTTCTGCCGATATACGTCATTAATAAAAAAAATTTAGGAGTTGTTTGCTGTGAAGAATAACCTCCCTGTTAATGATACTGAACATGAATTAGATGATAATGGTGTTATTATTTCTGCTACGGATTTAAAGGGTGCGATTGTGCGCACCAATGAAACATTTAAGTCCATTAGTGGTTTTAGTGATGATGAGCTGCTTTATAAAAACCACAATGTGGTTCGTCATCCTGATATGCCGCCAGCTGCTTTTGCTGACTTATGGGCTACGCTTAAAGATGACAAATCCTGGATGGGAATTGTTAAGAACCGTTGCAAGAATGGTGATTATTATTGGGTTGATGCGTTTGTTACTCCCTTATTAGAAAATGGGAAAATATCTGGTTACAACTCCACGCGGGTTAAAGCCGAAAAGGAGTCAATTAACCGAGCCAAAAAACTTTATCAGGCAATTTGGGCAAATCGATTTAAATTGCCAAAATTTAAACCGGATTATGCAGTTAAACTAACCGGATTGTTTAGTAGCTTGCAGTTTATTGCGCTAGCCAGTTTGTTCTTTACCGGTCAACTACCAATGCTAATAGCAATAGCTGTTTGGGTACTGACTAGCGTGCTGAGTTATTTTTTTGCAAAAATGTTATTAAAGCCGATAGCAACATTAGCGGCACAGGCTCGGGCACTTATACATAATCCATTGGCTCAATATATTTATACAGGGCGACATGACGAAGCAGGGCAGATCGAGCTATCGAGAAAAATGCTTGCTGCCCTGAATCGTACTAACCTTAAACGTCTGGATGAAGTGAGTGGAAAACTGACGAGTCACGCGATGGACGCAACAGATCTGGTAGGGGACACACGTAAAGGGATCCAGAGACAGTTATCTGAAATTGAACAAGTTGCGACGGCGATGAATGAAATGACAGCGACAGTGGAAGAAGTTGCGCGTAATACTCAAAGTGCGTCAGAGGCGGCGAATAATGCAAATGAGCAAGCCGGTATTGGTGTCGCTAAAATTTCTGCGACGGTACAGGTAATCGAATCATTGTCGGCCGATATTAAAGAAACAGAGCAATCTATTCAGGAATTGGCCGATAATAGTGTTGAAATTGGCTCGGTACTGGATGTGATTAAAGGTGTGGCAGAGCAAACCAATTTACTGGCATTAAACGCTGCTATTGAAGCCGCGCGGGCGGGTGAACAAGGGCGGGGTTTTGCAGTGGTTGCAGATGAAGTACGAACTTTGGCAAGTAGAACTCAGGAATCAACGAAAGAAATCCAGATGATGATTGAGAAAATCCAGCAGGGAACCCAAAGTGCAGTGGGTAAAATGGCCGATGTGCGGCAACGTTCTAACGAAGGGATGGAAAATGTGGTGACTTCATCCGATGCGATTCAGGAGATGAAAAAGGCCGTTGAAACAATGAGTAGCCTGAATATACAAATTGCCAGTGCGGCTGAAGAACAAAGCGTAGTGAGCGGGACGATTGCTGAGAATATTGAAAATATTAGCATGGTTTCGCAATCAACAGATACAACGGCAACTGAAATGTTAGCAACCACGCAACATTTTGTCGGTCTTGCTAGTGATATCCATAATATGATTAATCAGTTTGAAGAATCGATAAGATAAAAATATCTTGTAAAATCAATTTGTTATATATTCATATTTGTGTTGCAATGGAATCTATTTAATAGTGGGTACTTCCTGTTTGTGTTAATCCTTGCTAATATACTGGCATTAAATTCTTTCAATATCGTTATAGATATAATCAATAATTAATATGGGGTTCAATTATCATGGCTGATCGACGCTTACAGGTCTTTCACACAGTCGCTCGCTTGCTCAGTTTTACCAAGGCAGCAGATGAACTTCATATGACACAACCCGCAGTGACATTTCAGGTTCGCCAGCTAGAAGAGCAGTTCAACACCCGCTTGTTTGACCGAACCCATAACCGCATTAGTTTAACCGATGCCGGGCATCGTGTTTTTGAATCTGCCGGAAAGATATTTCAGTTGTACGCCGAAATGGACAACTCTGTTCGCGAGTTAACGGGCGATATCAGTGGTATTTTAATATTGGGTGCCAGCACAACCATTGCGGAATACATGTTGCCAGTATTACTGGGTGACTTTAAAGAGAAGTTTCCTGATGTGGTTATCCGTTTAAAAGTAGCGAATACTGACGGTATTGTTTCTCAGGTTGAGAATAATATGATTGACCTTGGTGTAGTTGAAGCACCAGTGAGCAACAAGAATCTGGTGGTTGAAAAATGTCGTGAAGATGAATTAGTGCTGATTGTGCCACTGAACCATGAACTGGCCAATAATGATGTTGTTTCTTTGGCTGAAATTACCAAATATCCTTTTATTTGCCGGGAAGAAGGTTCCGGTACGCGTGAGGTAATGATAGAAAGCATGAACGCAGCAGGCATTAGCAATACTGACCTCAGTGTTTCAATGGAACTTGGTAGCCTGGAAGCAATAAAAGGTGCCGTAGAAGCAGGCATGGGTGTTTCTGTTTTATCCAGTGCCACTATAGTGAAAGAGTTGAAGTTGGGCACCCTGGTTGCTATTAAACTTGACCCGCCTTTAACTCGCCCATTTTCTTTTGTGCATCAGAAGCAAAAGTTCAGAGTGCGGGCAATGGATGAATTGCTTAATTTTGCGCGTAACTATTGCACTGATCACCCATAAGATAAAAGGAAACGCTCTTGAAAAAGAGTGAAACAAAACTTCTCAATCAATTTAGAGCCTTGCCTGAAGAAGCACAGCGTTCGGTTATTCATTTTTGTGACTTTCTGAGTTCACAACATCCGCCCACCACTAACGAAATTGCCCAGCCTAAAGATATTGCTCGCCCGGCTGGCGAGTCGGTTGTTTTAGCCATGCGGCGTTTATCGGAAACGTATTTTATGCTGGATAACGATAATATATTGACAGCAGCATCAGCATTGATGTCGCAGCATATTCTACAGGGGCGCGAAGCAGTTGAAGTGATTGACGAACTTGAAACGTTATTCGAAAAATATTATAACGAACTGGTAGCTGCAAATAAAACAGATGCAGATGATGACAGGGGTGACGCTAATGCTTAAAACATTAGGTGATTGGTTCCACCGTTACTTGTCCGACCCGCAAGCGGTTGTTTTAGCTCTGTTACTTGTTATTGGCTTTACGATTATTATCACAATGAGTGATATGTTAATGCCTGCGCTTGCGGCACTGGTTATTGCCTATTTGCTGGAAGGCCTGGTCAGGTTTATGCAAGTATATAATGTGACCCGGTTTCGTGCTGTTATTCTGGTGTTTTCACTGTTTATTGCCTTTCTGATTTTCTTCTTTGGTGGGCTGGTTCCCCTGGTTTCATCGCAGTTAACAGAATTTGTTAAAGAAGTGCCTAATTATATAAGCTTTGCACAACAAGCATTGCTGCAATTACCCCAGCATGTCTCTTACATTAGTGACACTCAAATTCGGGAAATTATGGCTGTTGTGAATAAAGAAATAGCAGGCTTTGGGCAAACAATTGTAACCGGAACATTGTCGTCCATTCCCGGTCTTTTAACACTTGTGGTCTATGCCATTTTGGTGCCTTTGCTGGTTTTCTTTTTCCTGAAAGATAAGGATGTTTTATTGAAATGGTGTTCGTCATTTTTGCCACAACAACGTGATTTAATGTCGGGTGTATGGGATGAAGTTGACCAGCAAATTGGTAACTATATTCGAGGCAAGGTCTGGGAAATTTTTATTGTTGGCATTGCGACCTACATTGTTTTTGCTATCTTTGGTTTAAAATATGCCCTGTTACTAAGTGCCGTGGTTGGTTTGTCAGTTTTAATTCCATATATTGGTGCAACGGTTGTGAGTATTCCGGTTGCTGTGATTGCCTATTTTCAATGGGGAATCTCAAGTGATTTCTGGTACTTGATTATTGCTTATTTTGTTGTACAGGCACTTGATGGCAATGTGCTGGTGCCGCTGCTATTTTCCGAGGTGGTTAATCTGCATCCGGTTGCCATTATCTTAAGTATTCTGGTTTTTGGTGGGTTGTGGGGTTTCTGGGGGGTATTCTTTGCCATTCCGCTAGGTACGTTAGTGAATGCATTGTTAATTGCATGGCCCAGAATAGGGCGGGAAGAGCCGCAGCCAGTTTGATTTTTTTACCACTTTGCTTAACCACAAAGGACACGAAGAGCACAAAGAAAATCAAAAGATTTTAATTGTAGGTGGATATAATAAATATTTTTTCGTTGTGCTCTTCGTGTCTTTAGTGGTTAATTATTTTTTGATTTTATTATAAAACTTCAGAAGAGTAATCTGCCAGTCGTGACCGTTCGCCTCGCATTAAGGTAATATGGCCACTGTGTTGCCAGTTTTTAAATCTGTCCACTACATAGGTTAGCCCTGAGGTAGTTTCGGTCAGGTAAGGTGTGTCAATCTGGGAAACATTTCCCAGGCAAACCACTTTTGTATTTGGTCCTGCACGGGTAATAAGCGTTTTTAACTGTTTGGGGGTTAAATTTTGTGCTTCATCAATAATAATAAAACGGTTAAGGAAAGTCCGGCCGCGCATAAAGTTAACTGAACGGATTTTGATGTGTTTGCTGATCACATCATTGGTTGCTGCGCGTCCCCATGAACCGCCTTCTTTATCTGTTTGGGTGAGCACCTCAAGATTGTCCATTAATGCGCCCATCCACGGGGTCATCTTTTCTTCTTCAGTGCCCGGTAAAAAACCAATATCTTCGGCTACCGGCACGGTAACCCGGGTCATAATAATTTCGCTGTAAATTTCGCTTTCAATGGTTTGTTGTAAACCGGCTGCCAGTGTAAGCAGTGTTTTGCCGGTACCTGCTATTCCCATCAGAGAAACAAAATCAATATCCGGGTTCATTAACAAATTCAGTGCAAAATTCTGTTCCTGATTTCGGGCTTTAATTCCCCATATTGAATTATTGGGTTTAGTGTAGTCTTGGGTTGTTTCAATAATGGCACTGTCTTCATCTATCGCATGAACCCGGTAGCTGTCTTTTTTGTGGTTATTGTTATTATATATAAAACTGTTTACCGTCCAGTCTTTTACATCCGGGCCGGTTACTTTATAGAAAGTGTGGCCTTCTTCAACCCATGAATCCATTTTGCTGGAATGGTTTTCCCAGAAGCTGTCATCGAGCTGGTGCAGTCCGGTATACAGAAGATCAGCATCTTCAAGTACTTTGTCATTAAAATATTCTTCTGAATGAAGGCCTAGTACAGAAGCCTTTATACGCATATTGATATCTTTAGATACCAGGGTGATGGTTGTTTTGGGTAGTGTTTTTGCCAGGGCAACAACCGTGTTTAAAATAGTATTATCGGGTGAGTGGCTGGGCAGGTAGTCCGGTAGTTTAGAGTTATAGGCCTGTGTTTGAATAAACAATTTACCGTAAACAATATCACTATCTTTTGACGGATTCAGGTCTAGTGGCAAACCCCTGCTAATATTATTTGAGCCGTGTTTTAGTATTAAATCATCAAGAAAACGGCTGGCTTGCCTTGCATTGCGTGCAACTTCCGAGTTGCCTTTTTTATTTGCATCCAGTTCTTCCAGCACCATCATTGGAATAAATATATCGTGTTCCTGAAAGCGGAACAGTGCTGTTGGGTCATGCATGAGTACATTTGAATCAAGTACGAAAAGACGTTTTGCTGATTCCACTGTGGTTATTATTTCTCTTTGTTTTGTTTGTTTAATGCTTTTACGGCTTCAAGCACTTCGTCTACGTGGCCAGCTACTTTTACTTTTCGCCACTCCTGGCGTAATTTGCCTTTCTTATCAATTAAAAAAGTACTGCGTTCGATACCACGTACTTTTTTACCGTACATGTTTTTCATTTTAATGACATCGAATAGTTTACAAAGTATTTCATCCGGATCTGAAAGTAAATCAAATTTGTATCCTTGTTTGGCTCTGAAATTTTCATGTGACTTTATGCTGTCACGCGATACACCCAGAATAATGGTTTGTTGGCGTTTGAATTTAGCTAAACTGGCTTGAAAGTCGATACCTTCCTGTGTGCAACCAGGGGTGCTGTCTTTAGGGTAAAAATAAATAACAACGTTATTGTCTTTAAGTGAAGCAAGAGAAATGTTTTTGTCACCTGTTGCAGCAAGTGTAAATTTTGGAACGGTTTTATTCAATTCAGCAGTTGGCATGGTCGTATGGATTCTATTGTTAATGTATTTTTAAGGGCTCAATAATGGAGTCGAGGTTGAGTTCATCACTAAATTCCAGGAAATCTTCGCGTAAACCGGGTATATGCATGGTTGTGGGGATTTCGATGGTTATTGTCAATGCAAACATTTTAGTACCAGTGTGTGCTGCGTTAAAACTATCTGTCTGCAGATCGTGAATATTAATTTTTCGGTTATAAAAAAAGTCTGTTACCTTGTGAACAATGCCGGGGTTATCAAGCGCAAGCACTTCAACGGAATAAGGGATAGCGGCTTGCTGATTGCTGCGTTGCTCAGTGTGTTTAACCAGCAGAGTGAGGTTTAATTTATCCTGCAGCCCCGGAAGAGTTTGCTCCAGCTTGGCAATGTTATTCCATTGCCCTTCGATTAACATAATAAGAGCAAACTCACCACCAAGCAGGCTCATGCGAGATTCACAAATGCTGCATTGTTGCTGGGTAATGGCCTCGGTTAAACTGGCAACCAGACCGGGACGATCTTCACCCAATGCGGTAATAACAAGTAAATTTTTATTGTTCGCGTCTGTGTGGGCTGTTTCTAAAACCATAGGCTAATGTTGAAGTGTTTTACCTGTGTTTGTCAACAATATCCTGCTTTAATATTTGTTGATGTTATTTGTATTATTTTGCGCGCTTTTGGTATTAAAGCACAGTGTGTTCTGGCTGTAATTTACCAATAGCGGGTTTTATTGCTCCATTGACTGTTTTGGTCAGGATTTAGTTTTTAGTGGATTATTACTGGATTTGCTTTAGCCCGGCCTGTTGAATATTAGTTTAGTATAAACAATAGCTTATGCTGCATTAGCTTAAATCCCAGCATGTTTAAATCTGTGGTTTTACTTGAGTTTGGAGGCACTCACAAGTAGTATGTGCGATTCGAATTTTGGGCTTTAAAGTGGAGTAAAATATGTCTTCAAATGTAATTCAAGGGAGTATTGTGGCCTTGGTTACGCCGATGTTTGCGGACGGTCGGGTAGACGATGTGTGTCTGGAGAATCTGGTCGAATTCCATATTAAAAATGCTACTGATGCGATAGTTGCGATGGGGACAACCGGTGAATCTGCTACTTTGGACGAGAAAGAGCATTGCCAGGTAGTACAACAGATTATTGAGTATGCGGCTGGCCGTATCCCTATTATTGCTGGAACCGGTGCTAATTCCACAACTGAAGCCATCCATTTAACACGCTGTGCGGCCGATGCCGGTGCTGATGCCTGTTTACTGGTTACCCCATATTACAACAAGCCAACGCAGGAAGGCCTGTATCTGCATTTTAAGGCGATTGCTGAAGCAGTTGATATTCCTCAAATTTTATACAATGTGCCGGGGCGTACGGCAGTTGATATGTTGCCTGAAACGGTACAACGACTCGCAGAGATAAAGAATATTGTCGGTATAAAAGAAGCCACCGGTAATGTTGCCCGTGCGGTCGATATTATGCAACGTTGCTCTGATACAGATAAATACGGTGATTTTGCTTTGTACAGTGGTGATGATGCGACTGCCATGGAATGCATTTTAAAAGGTGCAAAAGGTGATATTTCGGTAACTGCGAATGTTGCACCACAGGCAATGCATGCAATGTGTGCGGCAGCACTGTCAGGTGACGAAGTGACGGCGACAAAATTAAATAAACCACTGTTGGGGTTGCACGAAACTTTATTCATCGAAGCGAATCCTATTCCTGTGAAGTGGGCGTTAGCTGAAATGGGCTTAATCAAAATCGGCCAGCGTCTACCGATGACCGTGTTATCAGAAGAACATCACCGTGTTGTACGTGAAGCAATGCATGCTGCTGGTTTAAATTAGAATTATTATTTTATGTAGGTTTAAAATGTCTGTATTTATTAAAGGTTTTCAGGTTTTTTTGCTGGGGTTGTTTGTTATAACAATATCAGCATGTTCTTCGACGCCAAAAGAAGATGAAGGTTATAAAGGTATTTATGATGCCAAAACAACAAGCGACTATTCTCTTGAAGTACCCCCTGACCTTGTCTCACCCAGTGTAAGTAATGCATTAGTTATTCCGGGTGTAGCAAATTCGGGTGCCAGTTTTTCAGAATATTCGAGTTCCAGCCCGGTTTCAGCATCAAGCAGTGTTTTACCCAGGTCCACCTCGGGCGCACGTTTTGTACGTGATGGGGGGCTATTCTGGTTGGAAATTGAAGCAAATCCTGACGAAGTATGGCAACAGGTTCGGGCTTTTTTTATGGATTTAGGTTTTAGTTTTGTAACAGAGAGTCCGGTAAATGGTTTGCTGGAAACCAACTGGCTTGAGAATCGTTTTGACGTGCCTACTGGCTGGATTGCTTCTATGCTCGGCGGGCTTTTTTCAACAGGAATGATGGATAAATACCGTATTCGGCTGGAGCGCTCGGATAAAGATGATAACGTAAGTTTGCTATTTATTACTCATCAGGGATTAAAAGAACACTCAGCAGGTGGTTATTATGCTGAAACAGAACTTGTTATCAAGTGGCTGCCACGAGAATCAGATCCTGAACTGGAAGCTGAAATGTTACAACGGTTTCTGGTTTTCCGTGGTATTGCAAAAGCACAGGCCAGGCAGATTGTTTCTAAAGGTAAGAATATTGAACGTGCTAAACTGGTTAAAGCTGATGATAATAGTTACGTAATAGAAGTGAATGAAATATTTCCACGCACCTGGCGCCGTATTAGTATTGCTCTGGATCGTATGGGTCTTGTTGTCGAAGACCGTGATCGTAGCAAAGGTATTTATTACATTAAAACAACGGAAGGTTTTGTTCAGGGTGATCACCATGAACCTGGCTGGTTTGAATCTCTTTTTGCTTCTAAAACCGAGCAGTTACAAATTGCACAATTTCAGCTAAAAGTGGATGATCTGGATAATATAACCCGGGTAACTATTCTTAATGCTGTAGACGAACAGGATAAAAGCAAAACAGGCCTGTTTATTCTTGAGGAATTAAAAGCACATTTAAATTAACAAATAATAAAGAGAGCCGCCGTTGCGGAATAAAAAAGAATCGCTTGCGACACTTGAATTTGCTTCTTTGGGAAGTGGCAGCAAAGGTAATGCAACGTTAATATCGATTGGCAATACCTGCATTATGGTTGATTGCGGGTTTTCGATGCGTGAGACGGTTGCACGTTTAGAGGATTGTGGCAAGCAAGCCGAGCAACTTGCGGCTATTTTATTAACCCATGAGCATACAGATCATATTCGTGGTGCCGGTGCAATGTCGCGAAAATTTGGTATCCCGGTCTGGTCTACACGGGGAACAGCACAGGCAGAAGCACTGGGCAAAGTGAGTCGGCAGTATTTTATTAATGCTGAAGAAGAATTTGAAATTGGCGAGATTGTGGTTCAGGCTTATCCGGTACCGCATGATGCAAGAGAGCCATGCCAGTATGTGTTTAGCAATGGTAAACATAAATTGGGCTTGTTAACTGATGTGGGGCGGGGTACTCCGCATATTGTAGAATGTTTATCTTTGTGTGATGCACTGTTACTGGAGTGTAATCATGACAGCGAAATGCTTGCACAGGGCGAATATCCTGTTTCACTAAAGCAACGCGTGGCGGGTGATTTGGGGCATTTAAGTAATTTACAGGCAGCCGAAATTCTGGCACAGCTGGATACAAGTAATTTAAAATATATTGCAGCAATGCATATAAGTGAAAAGAATAATCAGGTTGAGTTAGCCAGAGAAGCCTTAAGTGAAGTACTTGATTGCGAACACAGCTGGATTAATATTGCTGACCAGCAGCACGGTCTGGCGTGGCATAAAATATAATTTTCTTAAATACTTTAAAGAGTGGATTTAAAAATGACTTCTGTAATTAAAAAAGAACAACGTTTTGTTGGTAAAGCTAAAACGGTTTATGCGACCAATGAAGACGATAAACTTATTTTACATTTTCGTAATGACACCTCAGCTTTTGATGGCGAAAAAATCGAGCAGCTGGATCGTAAAGGCATGGTTAATAATTATTTTAATGCATTTATTATGCAACAGCTTGAAAAGGCTGGTATTGCTACACATTTTGAAGAGCTGATTTCAGACGAAGAGTCGGTGGTAAAAAACCTGGAGATGTTACCGATAGAGTGTGTTGTTCGTAATATTGCAACGGGTAGTCTGGTTAAGCGTTTAGGTGTTGAAGATGGCATGGATCTGGTTCCACCCACATTTGAGTTCTTCTTAAAAGACGATGCACGGCATGATCCGATGATTAATGATTCACATATCATTGCGTTTAACTGGGCAACACAAGATGAAATCGAGCAAATGAAAACACTCACTTACCAGGTGAACGATGTGCTCAAGAAGCTGTTTGCTGATGCGGGTATGCTGCTAGTGGACTATAAACTGGAATATGGCCGCTATAATGGCAAGCTTATCCTGGGCGATGAATTTAGTCCGGATGGTTGCCGTTTGTGGGATGTTGAAACCCGTGAAAAACTGGATAAAGATCGTTTTCGTCAGGGACTCGGTGGTGTTGTCGAAGCCTATGAGCAGGTTGCTCACCGCTTAGGTGTTGTTATACCAGACTAATCTATTATTTAATAAAAACAGATACTTGCAAGTATCTTCCATGACCTGCTAAATACCTTGAATTTAGCAGGTTTTTTTTAAAGAATTTTCCTCAACTGCCGCTATATAAATATAACTAATTGTTTTTATTCCAAATCTTATAAAATGGGTCAGTATAATGAGTAGTCTACTTTCAAATTTTGCGTCAAATACCCTGTCATATTTCCGTATTAGCCATAAACTATGGGCGGCCACGGTATTTATGCTTGCTATCTTAGGTGTTGTTTCGGGCACGGCAGTGGTGAATTTCTCGAATATTAAAACCGAAGTCTCCCATATGGTCGATGATAGCCAGCCACTGATGTTAAAAGTGATTGAATTAGAGTCGACTATTAACACGGCCAGTGTTGCATTAGGTTTTTATCTCTTAAGTTCGCATGCTTCAGATCTTAAAGTGTATGATTCCTCATTAAAATCCATTAAAGATTTGCTCTCCAGATTAAAAGCGATGCATCAGGTAACAAATAACCCGGATGTACAGAAAATGGTGTCACGTATTGCCTTACGTGTTGAAAAATTTGCATCATATCGAAACAAAATGGTTGGACTTGCTCAGGACTTTAATTTAAACCAGCCGGGCTTTATTGTTGCCAGAGATAAAATGGGGGTGCAGGCAACGACAATCCTGGGAAGTTTAACACAAATGATAGGTGCTGAAGATGGTGAAGAAGCCGGGCGTGGCAAAGTACTGTTAGCTGTTGCCAATTTACGTCAGACCTGGATGAATTTATTAATAACAAATCGTGCATTTATGGCAATGCGAGGCGAAGGTGATATATCGAACCTTAAATTATATGCACAAGGTTTTCAGGATGCGGTTGTTAAGTTTGAAAATAATGTAGGTTCAGTGTTAAATTTTGAACAAGAGACTGCATTAGAAGAAATTAAGGAAGTATTGCCACCGTATATGGCGGGTCTGAAAGAACTCATTGCCGTTCACAGCAGTGATAAGTGGCGAACGGATTCCTACTTAATGCGTACAGAAATTAGTCCGCTTGTTAGCTTGATACGTAAAGATATTGGCGCTTTAGTAAAACAACAGCGGCAGCAAGTTGAAACGACCAGTCAAAGTATTCTTGATGGTTTGATTGAAGCAAATCGCATTGTTCTGATTTTGCTCGTCGTGGGCATTATTATGGGTATTGTTGGTGCATGGTTGGTCAGTCGCATGATTGTAATCCCGATTAATGAAACGGTTGAAGCCATGCATGAAATTGCAGCGGGAGAAGGGGATTTAACCAAACGTCTGGAAGTAAAAGGGAAAGACGAAGTGGCTGATTTAGCGATAGGTTTCAATGCGATTATTGATTTAATCCACACAACAATACGCAGTGTGACGGACGCATCGTCACAGCTTGCCGCGGCTGCCGAGCAATTATCAGCAACGTCATCCACGGCAAACCAGAATGTGAGCAAAGAAAAAGAGCAGCTTGAACTGGTTGCAACAGCAATGAATGAAATGGCGAGCACCGCACAGGAAGTGGCACATAATGCCGATAATGCGGCAACCGGAACACAACAAGCCGACCAGCAAGCAGATGAAGGCCGCAACATTGTTTCTCAAACAATGGGTGCGATTAATGATTTAGCAACGGAGGTAGAAAGTGCCTCTTCAACGATTAAACAACTGGAAGCAGATACCGAACAAATTGGTACCGTGGTGGAAGTGATTCAGGGTATAGCCGAACAAACCAATTTACTGGCACTGAATGCGGCAATTGAGGCAGCACGGGCTGGTGAGCAAGGGCGGGGCTTTGCAGTGGTCGCTGATGAAGTACGTAGTCTGGCAAACCGAACTCAGGAATCCACTCAGGAAATACAAAATATGATTGAGCGCTTGCAAAAAGGTGCCCAAAATGCAGTTTCAGGAATGGACAATAGCCAGAAACAGGCAACTATGACGGTTGAAAAAGCAGCCGAAGCAGACAGTTCGCTTAATCAAATATCGGCTTCGATCGCAGAAGTTTCCAATATGAATATACAAATTGCCGAGGCGGTACGCCAGCAAGGAATGGTAACAGAAGAGATTAACGCGAATATTACAACATTGTCGGCAGTTGCACATGAAACCGAGGCGGGTTCACAACAGGTTTCGTCATCGAGTGAAGAATTATCGAGTTTAGCTTATCAGTTACAAACTATTATCGGGAAATTTAAAGTGTAAATTATCAGGTTATAGTATGCTTTATTCTTGAGGCCAGCCTTTGCTGGCCTTTTGTTTTGTAGTTTAGCAGGGGATTGAGGAATATATTTGTTAATTCATGTCGCTTATGGCTATTAACCACGATCAAAATATAATAAGATTTAATCGTTTTAATTGCAGCGTATAAGAAACCCTATGGCAACAAAATCATACAGTGCCGGTGATATTGAAGTATTAACCGGCTTGGAGCCCGTACGTAAACGTCCGGGCATGTACACCCAAACAGAACGTCCCAATCATTTAGCACAGGAAGTGATCGATAACAGTGTTGATGAAGCCATGTCGGGGCATGCAAAATCCATTTATGTCACGCTTTATAAAGACGGTTCTCTGGAAGTAACCGATGATGGCCGTGGTATGCCGGTTGATAAACACCCTGAAGAAAAGGTTCCGGGTGTTGAGGTTATTCTCACACGCTTACATTCTGGTGGTAAGTTTTCAAATGATAATTATCAGTTTTCTGGTGGTTTGCATGGTGTCGGCGTCTCGGTTGTTAATGCCTTGTCGAAAAGGCTGCAAGTGGTTATTCGGCGCGATGGCAAAGAATATAAAATGGGCTTTGCCAATGGCGATAAGAAAACCAGTTTAAAGGTGATTGGTAAGGTTGCGAAAAAGGAAACAGGAACCAGTCTGCGTTTCTGGCCTGATGGCAAATTTTTTGATTCTATTAATTTTTCGGTACCACGCTTGCGCCATGTATTACGTGCCAAGGCGGTACTTTGTCCGGGCTTAACCGTTACCTTCTATGAAGAAAAAACCAATGAAGAACAAAGCTGGTTTTATGAAGACGGTTTACAGGATTATTTAATTGATGAGCTCGATGGTGCGCTTACCCTGCCTGAAGAGCCTTTTATGGGAAGCCTCGAAGGCAATGCCGAAGCGGTAGACTGGGCGATTGTATGGGCTCCCGAGGCCGGTATTATTGTTAATGAAAGCTATGTTAATTTAGTACCGACAGCACAAGGTGGTACACATGTGAATGGCTTGCGTACCGGTTTAAGTGATGCAATGCGTGAATTTTGTGAATTGCGTAATTTAATTCCACGTGGTTTAAAACTCAGCCCGGACGATGTCTGGGATAAAGTTAATTTTATTCTTTCAGTTAAATTAGCCGATCCGCAATTCAGCGGTCAAACAAAAGAACGATTATCCTCACGAGAATGTGCAGCTTTTGTTTCAGGTGTCGTAAAAGATGCTTTTGCTGTGTGGTTAAGTAAACATATTCAACTCGGTGAACAAATTGCTGAGCTGGCCATTAGTAATGCACAAAGTCGGCTTAAAGCCGGGCGTAAAGTGGTGCGCAAGAAAGTGACTCAGGGGCCGGCACTGCCCGGCAAGCTCGCTGATTGCAGTGGGCAGGACTCGGACCGCAGTGAACTGTTTTTAGTCGAAGGGGATTCTGCGGGTGGTTCAGCCAAGCAGGGTCGTGACCGGGTGTTTCAGGCGATTATGCCGCTGCGTGGTAAAATCCTGAATACATGGGAAGTGGATTCATCCGAAGTGTTGGCTTCGCAAGAGGTTCATGATATTTCGGTGGCGATTGGTGTTGACCCCGGAACGGATAACCTAAAAGGCTTGCGCTACGATAAAGTTATTATCCTTGCCGATGCGGATTCCGATGGTTTACATATCGCGACACTTTTATGTGCTTTATTCTTGCGCCACTTTAGCCATTTAGTCAAAGAAGGCCATGTGTATGTGGCGATGCCACCGTTGTATCGGGTGGATGTGGGCAAAGAGATGTTTTATGCCCTGGATGATGCCGAGCGGCAGGGCATACTGGATCGTATAGAAGCGGAAAAGAAAAAAGGTAAAATCAGTGTTACGCGCTTTAAAGGTCTGGGTGAAATGAACCCGTTGCAATTACGTGAAACAACAATGTCACCCGATACACGCCGTTTGGTGCAGTTAACCGTTGAGGCGGAAGACGAGGCACATCAGATGATGGATATGTTGCTAGCTAAAAAACGCTCAGCCGATCGTCGTAAATGGTTAGAGTCCAAAGGCGATATGGCTGATGTATAAAAATAGTTACAGATAGAAAACAGGTTAAGTTTAATGGCTGCAAAAAAGAAAAAACAAACAAGATCAAAAAAGAAGCAACAACAGGAAGGTCTTGATTTTAATGCCGGGTTTGATGCGGGTATTGAGCAACTTTCATTAAGAGATTTTACTGAAAAAGCGTATCTGGATTATTCCATGTACGTTATTCTTGATCGTGCACTGCCACACGTTGGTGATGGCTTAAAACCGGTACAACGCCGTATTATTTATGCCATGTCGGAGCTGGGTTTAAAAGCCACTGCCAAGTTTAAAAAATCAGCAAGAACGGTGGGTGACGTGTTAGGTAAATTTCACCCGCATGGTGACAGTGCCTGTTATGAAGCCATGGTGTTAATGGCACAACCTTTTTCATATCGTTATACCTTGTTAGAAGGGCAGGGAAACTGGGGCTCGCCCGATGATCCAAAATCGTTTGCTGCGATGCGTTATACCGAATCACGATTATCGCAGTATGCAGATTTATTATTGGGTGAGTTGGGTCAGGGAACCGCTGAATGGGCGCCCAACTTTGATGGTTCACTTGATGAGCCGGTTATTTTACCTGCACAAGTCCCCAACATTTTAATGAACGGTACAACCGGTATTGCCGTTGGCATGGCAACCGATATTCCTCCACATAATTTAACAGAAGTATTAAATGCAACTATCCACCTGCTTGATAACCCCAAAGCAAAAGTAAAAGAGTTGTGCAAATTTATTAAAGGCCCGGATTACCCAACTGATGCTGAAATTATAACGCCACGCAAAGACATTGTTGCCATGTATCAATCGGGTGGAGGCAGTATTCGTATGCGTGCGGTTTATGAAAAAGACGATGATGATATTATTGTTACGGCTTTACCGCACCAGGCTTCCCCTGCAAAAATTCTTGGGCAGATTGCAAGCCAGATGCAAGCCAAGAAATTACCGATGGTCGTCGATTTACGTGACGAGTCAGATCATGAAAACCCGACACGTTTAGTTATTGTGCGCAAGAACAAAGAAATTGATATTGATCAGTTAATGACACACCTGTTTTCAACCACCGATCTTGAACGAACCTATCGGGTTAACATGAACCTGATCGATCTGGATGGTCGTCCGGGTACGATGAATCTATTTGATATTTTAACCAACTGGTTGTCCTTTAGAATTCAAACCGTCACTCGCCGTTTAGAGTATCGTCTGGAAAAAGTTAACAAACGCCTGCATTTATTGGATGGCTTATTAAAAGCCTTTTTAAACCTGGATGAAGTGATTCGAATTATCCGTAAAGAAGATGATCCGAAAGCAAAACTGATTAAACGTTTTAAATTAGACGAAGTTCAGGCTGATTATATTCTGGATACACGCTTAAGGCAGTTGGCACGTCTTGAAGAAATAAAGATCAAGGCAGAGCAAAAAGAATTAAGAGCCGAAGGCGCCGAGCTTGAAAAGATTTTAGGTTCAAAAGCACGTTTAAAAACACTGATTAAGAAGGAACTGAAAGCCGTTCTGGACAATTATGGTGATAAACGCCGGTGTAAGATTGTGTCGCGAGAAGCCGCACAGGCAATGGACGAGTCGTCTTTGATAAGTGCAGACCCGATTACGATTATCCTGTCACAAAAAGGACTGGTTCGTGCTGCAAAAGGCCATGATATTGATCCGTTTGAATTAAGCTATAAAGCTGGAGATGCCTGTCAGGCTGCTGCCTTAGGCAAAAATAATCAAATAGCGGTTTTCATCGACTCGACCGGACGTACCTACACGACGATGGGGCATACGTTGCCTTCTGCTCGAGGCCAGGGTGAACCATTAACTGGTCGTTTCACGCCACCACCGGGTGCCAGCTTTTGTGGAGTAATGGCGGGTGCACCGGAGCAGTTATTTCTACTTGCAACCGATGCCGGTTTTGGTTTTATTATTAGCCTTGAAGAAATGGTGACCAAGAATAAAAAAGGTAAAGCCATTATAAAAATACCGGAAGGTTCCACGGTACTGCCGCCTGTGCCGGTAACGGATATGGAAACAAACTGGGTGGTGGCTGCAACCAATGACGGTAACATGCTTATTCATCATATCGCCGAATTGCCCCAGTTACCAAAAGGTAAGGGCATTAAAATATTAAATATTCCACCTGCAAAATCAAAGAACCACTTAGAATATCTGGCTGCGGTGACGGTGATAAACGAGGACGATACATTATCCATTTATTCCGGTAAACGACACAAGATCTTTGAAGCAGCGGATATGGAACCGTTCGAAGGCGAGCGCGCACAACGAGGTCGTAAGTTACCGCAAGGTTATCGTAATGTCTGGCGTTTGGCACCGGTTGTTGAAGTTGAAGAAGAATAACTCTTTTTAGAATTAATTTACTCAATGCTGGATAATTTTTTCTTCTCGGAAGTATCCTGTGCTATTTAACTGCTGTTGAGTTAATTAGCTGCTTTTGGAAGATGAATATTGTTTGGGTTATTACTTAAACTCTGCAATTTTTTAAGTACTCTTTTAGCTCGATGTATATAATCATTTAATTTCTGGTTATTGGGAGCAAGCTGGTGCAACTCGTTCCATAGGTTAAGTGCGGGTTGTATTCGTCCCTGGCTGTATAATTCCTGTCCTTGCTTGATACCTTTCTTTAGTGCTTTATCAATATGAATGTCCAGTTTTTTCTTTAAGCGGATAATCTTTTTATTGGATTTATCCTGCTGGTATAAGGCCAGTATTTCTTTTCGATAGCGAATGAGTTCAGCATTTGTTTTAATATGTGCGAGCTGTTTATTTATCGTTTGAATGGATCTTTTATTTGACTTGATGCGTTTTTTTCTGACCTTACCAAGGCTTTTATGCAAAGCAGTAATTTTTTTATTGGTTTCTTTGGTAGTGGATAAGTTTCCTGCCAGCGTTAAACATTCTTCAGCCAGTTGAATATCTTTATTTTTAATCCCGTCTTCAGCGCAGCTAATCAGTTTTTCGGCTGTGAGTTCTATTTCACGGATATGAGAACGTAACAGTTTCTTTGCTTTAGTGTCGTCAGGGTTAACCTGTGCTATTTCCTTGGTGGTGGCTGTTTTTTTACTGAGCGTTTTCGCTTTGGATACAAGTAGTTTATTTCGCAACTGACTTAAGTACTTATCCCGCTTAATAATAAAGCGGTTGCGTGCTTCTTGCAGCTTCCTGCTTTTAGGTAATTTATCCAGTGCACTGTCATAGGTTTTCATCGCCTCTGCCCAGTGTTTGTTCTTCTCCTGTATACTGGCCTGAAGCAATGACTTTTCTTCAAAACGACTAGCTAATGCCTGAATACGCTTTTTTTCGGTCATTAAAAAAACATAGTTGAAATGATCAGGTTGAATAAACTCCAGGGTATCCAGAGCAAGGCCGTATTTTTCCTGATTGGCAAGTATTTCTATACGTGCGGCAACGTTGTCACTTTTTGAATAAATGTATGCACAGCTGGATAAGCCAAGTTGAACTGCAACCAGAACTATAAGTATTAAGGTTTTCATGCAACGAATTTTTTATCAAGTACAGCTGTTATATGTTGGTCTATTTGCTCGGTATAAGGTGATTTGAGGTCGGTGACAATGTACGTTGTTACTGGCTCGGCAATGCCACGCAGCTCAATTGACTTATGCCGGTGAGCTATGATGCGCCACTGGATATCAGCAGATTTCACCAAAGCATCGGTAATTACAATTTGCCCACTTTCGGCAGCCGTATGCAGGCGAGCGGCAAGGTTAACTGCTTCACCAACAACAGTGTATTGCATGCGGTCGTTAGAGCCCATATTACCAGCAAGCATTTCGCCACTATTAATACCAATTCTAAAATGAACCGCCTGTTTACCCTGTTGTTCTCGCAATGTATTGAGTTGCTGAATTAAACGCTGAATCATAACTGCACAACTGATGGCATTAAACTGGTGGTCGGGATCGGCCTGTGGCACTCCAAATACAACCATTGCACAGTCACCCATGTATTTATCAATGGTGCCATTGTAAAGTTCACAGGCCATCGAGATATAAGTAAAGTATTCGTTTAATAATGTTGCGACTTCTCTTGGTGGTAGTTTTTCAGACATGCTGGTAAAGCCAACAATGTCTGCAAACAACGCGGTAGCATGAACATGCTGGCCGCCTAGTTGAATGCCATCGAGGTTATCCATAATTTGTTTTGCAACATTGGTGGATACAAAACGGGAAAATGCATTTTCGACCTGGGATTTCTCCAGCAGGCCTTTGGCCATACTGTTGAATCCGTCAATAAGTGAACCGATTTCATCATTGCGCCGTTCGTGAATGCGGTAAGAGTAGTCACCGTTGTCGATTGCCTTGCTGGCATCGAGCAGATTATGAATAGGGCGCGACAGACGTTGCCCGAGCGCATACGCAGTAAAAATACCCAGAATAATCATAAAAATAGTGGCGGCAATAATTGCATTAACGGTTTCATTCAGGGATTGGGACAGTGATGCTTTGCTGAAAGTAACGAGAGCATGTCCGGCAATTAAATTCTGGAAACGAATCGGAGTAATAAACGAAATAACGTTAAGTTGTTTTTCACTATTGTGGATAGTCGTTTGCCATTCAAACGAGTAACCTTTACTTTGATTGTTTTTTGACTGGGCATACAGGTTGATAATATCCGTTTCGGGTGCTAGCCCTGACGATGCCAGTTTTTTGCCTTTCTCCGAATACACAACTGCGCCAAGAATACCCTTGTGGGCTCCCAGATTTTTTACCGACACCATAATACTTAATACGTCATCCGATAAGATGAGTTCTTTAGATGAGTTAGCCAGTTGCCCGGCAACGGTTTGGCCAAAATCTGTCATCTGCCCACGTAGCAACTGGGTCTGGTTTGAAACAATAACCAGCCCGAGTAAAATCATCCCCGAGCTAATCAGCATGGTGATAATAATGGCGAGCTTGTAGGCAATAGGAAATTGCTTTAACACCCGTTTTTGGCGGAATTGTTGTAATTTATCCAGTATCATTTGCAGGTTGTTTTCCTCGTCGCGACTCCATTTTCGAGGTTTTACTCTCTTCCTTTTATTTCGGCATGTTCAGGGTAATATTTAGGCTTTATTTGGTCTTTTTCAGTATTAAATTTGCTGTGAATCATAGCATGTTTTTGTGTCTTATTTATGAAATGATTATATACCGTGAATTATGTGATATAGTTCTCAATACTAGGCAAATTAAGGCTAATTGAGGTGAAGTTGGCGCATAAAATGCGTTGATTATTCACTACCAGGTGTTGTTTGGCGACGTGGGTATTTATGATAAATCAGCGGTATCATTTCAGATTATTAGCGATGCTTAAGTCGTATTTTCTGGTTGTATTTATACCATTGGTCGTTTTGTTTCAACTGTATCTTGTTAGTCAGCTTTTTCATTTCAATACGCTATCCAACCTCCTGTTGAATTCTTTCCTTTATTTTTACAGTCAGCCCGGTTTATTCGCTTTGTATTTACTTGTTGGCTTTAGTTTGTGCTGTACGATTTGGTATGCATCGCGTTTGTTTGTTCTGTGTTTGCTGCTTTTAAAGAATCGTAAATATTTCCCTGATTTAGCCTGGTTTGTCACTAGCACACCAAAACAGGCAAAAAGGTTCCCTCTATCGTCTAATCAATACTACTGGATTTACCGTTTAGCCAGTAAAATGGCCAGAAAGTTAAATATTGCCACACCGGATATTGCGGTGGATGGTTCCCTCAATGTGAATGCAAAAGTATTACCTGATTTTATGCAGCCATCGTTGATTGTTCTGACCCAGGGCTTACTCAACAAATTAACGCCGGATGAGGTGGAAGCGGTTGTTGCGCATGAACTGGCACATGTTGCGATGCGTGATACCCTGAGTATGAGTATTCTTGATTTACTGATTTTATTAAGCATCTGGTTTCCTGTTTATTTGTTACATCTGGTGATTGATTACGTTTTTTTATATAAATGGCGAGACAAAAATATTGGTTTTATTTTTAGCTCGGTTTTAGTTTTACTTACTTATGGTTTATTGCCGTTGTTTATTCTAAACACCATCAATCGGCGTTGTGAATTACGTGCCGATAAAATTGCAATGACCTGTGTGAACCCGCAAAGTTTTGTTAGTGCGCTAAAAGCCGTTCATGCTTCACAGAGTCAGCTGCCCGGCACACTGGACTGGTGTTTGCTGTCAATGCCTAAACCGGTAAGGCAGTTTGTTTTACGTATGTTTTTAACTCACCCACCCATCCCCTCACG
>VAPL010176102.1_pt1 | contig 41499 bp, 45 predicted proteins | sample 3395061 | NCBI WGS metagenome assembly VAPL01 (sample SAMN08290444, study PRJNA428436) | hydrothermal vent metagenome | isolation source: Deep-sea hydrothermal vent chimney 2 | place: Pacific Ocean: Juan De Fuca Ridge | depth 2182 m m | reverse complement strand
TTATATGGAGTATATTCCAGCAAGATTGCCGCGCTATCGCTCGCAATGACCAGGCTTTCTATATTCAAAGCAGGGGCTTAAAGTTAACGGGACAGCAGTGAATTTCCTTATTAATATAAATTAAAACATCGGCTAACTGCATTATAAATACCACTATCTAATGTTAACGACAGGCAACTATCTCACCTTAACGTTAGATAAGTCAAGTATCAAAATATTAGGGGAACATTATTCTGTCGGATTTAGTACGCCAAAAAGAAACTTGCACAATCAGGCGTGGTGTTAATAACCACCACGCCCGCATCGATACTTTGTCGTTAACGTCTATTTACATCCGTGTATAAGTCATCACGACGTAGTGGAATTGGCAACATGTCGCGTCGGTGTCCTACGAGTAACTGGTGCACACCAATGGAACCTTCGTTAAAGAAATAGGCGGAACCAGCCATATATAAGCGCCATAATCGATAAGTCACTTCGCTGGTTAACTCGATTGCCTGATCCCGGTTTGCGACCAACTTATCGACCCAGTGCCTTAGAGTATAAGTGTAATGGCGGCGCAGGCCTTCCGTATCGAGCACTTCAAAACCAGCCTTCTCCATAGCGTCGGCAACATGGCTAACCCGTGCCAATTCCCCGTCCGGAAAAATATATTTATTAATAAAGCGGGTAACCGGTGTATTTTCCCAGCCTGTTTCACTGGTAATACCATGATTCAAAAACAGGCCACCTTTTTTAAGAATACGTTTAACCGTAGAAAAATAAGTTGGGAAATTCTTAAGCCCAATATGCTCAAACATACCGACACTCACCACTCGATCGTAAGCCGCCTGTTTGGGTAAATCGCGGTAATCACGTAACTCGATTTTTACCTGTCCATCCAGACCTTCGGCATGCACCCTTTCGGTCGCAATACGTTGTTGCGCTTTACTGAGTGTAATGCCATGCACCTTAGCACCATAATGACGTGCCGCATGGATAGCCAGCGCACCCCAGCCGCAACCAATATCAAGTAAGGTCTGACCGGGCTGAATGCGTAGCTTGCGACACAGATAATCGAGTTTTTCTCGCTGTGCTTCAGCTAATGGCTGCTGGTCATCACGAAAATAAGCACAGGAATAAACCATTTCCGGATCCAGCCAGAGACGATAAAATTCATTACTAACATCATAGTGATGCGCAATGCTGGCCTGTCCATTTTTATGCTCATTACTACTTGATGATTTTTGTAAAACCTTTTGCTGCTGACGCTTGGCAGGGAGTTTTAACGCCAGGCGTAACAAACGCCACTGTTCGCCCCAGGGCAAACTCAGCGTATCAAGATAGTCACCCATATCAAACAAAGTTTCCATATTACCTTTGACGGAGACCGCACCGTCCAGATAAGCCTCGGTTAGTCTCTGTAAACTACGGTGCAGCACCAGTTCCCGAATAACCGCGGGGTCATTAAAAACAATATGGCAGCCAGCGTCCGGTCGACCAACAACCTGTCTGCCATCCCAAAGTTCTATGGCCGTATTTCCATGATAGCCCTTAAGCACACTTGAAATAATATCGCTACTGATTGCAGAGGGAGATGTGTCGTTTCTATTTTCAGTGTTAACGGCAAATCCAAATCCTGTACTGTTGTAGCTGTCGGCGGGTTTATTTAAATGTTCCATGGTAGCCCTCCTTAAATAATTGACTGTTCTCAAATGAGAATTAAAATAGTTCTTCTTATACCTTAAATCATCTTACACCTTAAATGTAGGACATAAGTGTTAGACATAGGTCAAGGGTGTTGTGAAAATATTTTTTACGCTAGATGTTTTCCTCCTTATTACAAGGAACCATTTAATTAAACTCTTATAAAACATATACTAAGCATCTAAAAAACCAGGCAAGTGGTACACCCCAATGACATTTCCTAAACCAGCTAACACTGACTCAATCTCCAAAAATATTTTTGGTCTTATTATTTCGCGTCCATTTTGGCAACAAAACGATTTCTGGCTTGCCTGTATTGCTGCAATCCTGTTATGGCTTATTTTCAAGCCGTTAAACCTCCCTCTCCCCATGCCCGTCAACATAGGGTTTTCGCCTTTAAGCAGCCTATTTTTCCTGTTTATTTTGGTTTTCCCCGTTCTCGAAGAAATTGTTTTTCGTGGTTTAATTCAGGAATCGTTACATAAGCTACTGAATTCAGAAGCAAAACCCTGCCTGATTATTAGCCATATCAGTGGTGCGAACCTTTTAACCAGCATTTTTTTCGCCATCAGTCACCTTTGGGCACATTCACTAACCTGGGCGCTCGCCACGCTGGTACCATCGCTTATTTTTGGCTATTTTAAAGATCAATATCAGTCATTGAAGCCTTCCATTTGTCTGCATATTTTCTATAATGTTGTTTTCTATCTGTTTTTGTATCACTGGTCGTTAACCCAGTAAATATTGACTCCGATCAATATTAACAGATGCTAATATATCTATACTATTAATGTAACCACGCAAAAGACACGAGGCGACCTATGTTCCTTCAGCAAAAATTACCCCCAGTAATGCTTAGTCGCTTTTTACTCATTAGCTTTATACTGATTGGCTTTAGTCTAAACACGCCAACTTATGCTAATGATACGAGTGGAGAACATTTATATTCAGAACATTGCTCGGTATGCCACGGCGATAAGGGCAGTGGCGGGGTTGGCATACCACTGGATCTGGAATCATTCCAAAATAGTATCAGTGATGAATATCTTTCTAAATCCATTGAATATGGTCGTATTGGCCGAACCATGCCAGCGTTTAAAAAACTTGGCGACAAAAACATTAAAAAACTGGTTAAATACATTCGTAGTTTTACCCAGGTTAAAGCAGCTGTTTTTGACCCAACACCAATAAAAGGCAATATTCAACACGGTAAAGCACTCTTTAAGAAAAAATGTGCCAGTTGCCATGGCGACTATGGTCAGGGCGGCCAAGGTACCGGTGTTACTTTTTCCCGGCCTCGCGACTTAAGCATTATTCCACCAGCCTTGAACAATGCCGGGTTTCTGGCCTCCGCCAGCGACGAAATGATTAAACACACTTTAATTACCGGCCGCGATAAAACCCCAATGAACTCCTTCCTAAAGCAAGGTCTGTCGGAAACCGACATTAATGATGTGGTTGCCTACATTCGTCAATTCGAAAACAAACAACCAGCCAAACTTCGTCATCAAAAACTCGATGCCATTATTGTTGAAGAATCCCCCTACTCACTTGAAAAAACACTCGCCAACCTGAAAAAAGCGGTTATCGGAAAAAACTTTAGAATTATTCGGCAACAAACTCTGGACAATGGTCTGGTGGATAAAAGCAAAGAAAACAAAAAACAAATTATTCTGTATTTTTGTAATTTCCAGTTTTTAAACGAATCACTGGCACTGGATCCAAGAATCGGTTTGTTCCTGCCGTGTCGAATTACCATTGTGCAACAGGGCGACTCGGTAAAAGTAATGGCTATTAACCCGTTACGCTTAAGTAAACTATTTAGTAATGATGAGTTAGACAATGCCTGTAAGAGCATGTCTAATCTCTACACAGAAATAATTGAAGAAGCGACGTTATAATGATTAAAAGTAAAAATATACTAGTACGATTTTTATGTATCCTGTTTGCCTTCAGCTATTTTCATACAATTGCTAACGCCGACGAATTAATGATGACGCGTTCAACTGAAGACTTCCCGGAAGCTATGTTAATGCTACAAAATTTAATTAAACAACAAGGCTACACACCATCGCGTGTACAGCGCGTTGATATTGGTTTAACCAAATCCGGTTACAAAACGGATAAGTATCGTGTAGTATTTTTCGGTAAAACCGATGAAATAAAAACTATCAGTGAAAATTTACCCGAAATCATTCCCTATTTACCGTTAAAAATTTCCATATTTGCAGAAGACGGGCAAACAATTTTAGTCACACTCGACCCAATGTCGTTTGACAAGATGTATCCGAATTCTGGCTTCACCGCAGTTTTTAAACGCTGGACCAAAGATATGCATATTATTTTTGATGGCATCCATAATTTAAATTAGGCGGCTTTTAATAATCACGCTATCAACCGACCATTGACCGGATCCCTGTGCCATTAAAACAAGCAACATTAAACCCCACACCATATGATCCTGTAAGCCAGCATAGCTTAAGTCCGGGTAAGAAATAGCGGCAATAATATTAAACACAAATAAAGCCAACGGCACCAACCGTCCAGCAAGGCCAATGACTAACATCACAGGCAGTAGCAGTTCTACAAACGTAGCAAGGTATGCGGCAAAGACCGGCGAAAGCAATGGCACAGCGTATTCATCCGCAAATAACATTAATGTGGTATCAAAACTCTCAATTTTATTTAAACCCGATTTAAGAAACACATTTGCAACCCATAATTTTAAAGCCATCTCTGCAATGGGTTTTAAGCGGCCTAATAATTTTTCAATATTGCAGTAAAAATTTAAAGTTGATTTAATACATGTATCATCCATTTTCGAAAGCCCCTAACATTAATATAACTATTTATTTAAAGAATAACTTTGTATCCATCCGTTATGAATAGAATCAGTAAAGAGCATATTGATATCAACAGCAATACCCGTATTGATTGTTAATTTACACACATTTACAAAACGATCCTGATTTTCAATATAGCCAAGAAAATAAAACTGTTCCTCTGTTAGCACATCAATGTTCACCTTAGACTGATTTTTCCAGATAATTAAAAAAACATCCTTGTCGGTATACTCAACATCCATATCACGGTCATCCCAATGTATCGAATAAATTTCATCGATGGGGTAAACGGAGCGCATCAAGGCACTGCCGTTGGGCAAAGCTAAAGTTAATTGCAACTGCTGCTCTGCACTTAACTGGTTTATTTGATATAAATTATTTTTCTGAACTTCGGCATTTAGCGCAATATTATAAAACCATTCCAGCCTGGCTATATCAGCAAGATAAGGAACGGAGCGAGCCTGTTTTAAATCCTGAATAAAACCGGCAAGTTCTTCACCATAATCATTTAAGTCCTGAACCTTGCACGGGTAGGTCTTTATATACTGCCCTAGCATCATATTAAAAAATTCTTCGCCCACTAATTCTTTTGTGACTGGATAGGTTTCTGCAAGGGCTTTTTTTAATCCACCAAAAATACTTTGCCGATAAATAGATAGTTGCTGTGCGGCTGTTTTATCGGCTGTTTCCTGAATAAAAGGATAAGCATTATTTTCTGTACCAGCATCGTAAATGCCCTGTAAAAAACTGGTTTGTAATTTATGCAGCATGCACATTTACCTGTTGCATTATTTTTTCTGCTTTTTTGGCTTCTGCTGCTAATACTTTAAAATCAGGAATATCGTTATCCCATTCAATTAAAGTTGGTACCGCACCAAATTTCGTTAGTGCTTTTTTATACAGATCCCATACGGGTTGATGCACGGCTTCTCCATGCGTATCTAGTAAATGTGTTCCCATATCGGTATAACCCGCCAGGTGCATTTCTTTAACACGCTCAACCGACACATCGGCTAAATAGGCCATTGCATCGAGTTTATGATTTGTTGCGCTCACATATATATTGTTAATATCGAGCAATATATCGCAATCGGCTTGTTCTACAATTATTTTTAAAAACGTCCACTCGTCCATTATTGAATCACTGAAGGTTAAATAACTTGATGCATTTTCTAATAATATTCGCCGCTCTAAAAAATCCTGTACCTGCTTGATATGTTTAACGACAACATCTATCGCTTCTTCGGTGTACGGCATGGGCAAAAGATCGTGAGAATGGTAACCATTAACTGAAGTCCAGCATAAATGGTCTGACACATAAACCGGTTTAAACTGTTTTATTAAATGCTTTAATTTTTTTAGGTAGTTAAAATTAAGCTGACCAACTGAACCTAATGACATGCCAACACTATGAAAGGTTATCGGGTAGGCTGCCGCAGCTTTTGCCAGATAGTCTAAGGATGAACCAGCGTCCATCATATAATTATCAATCAGCACCTCAAACCAGGGAATTGCGGGTTGATGCTTTTCAATATATTCAAAATGATTAGAGCGGAACCCCACCCCGACACCACTAATACTGGTGTGAGATGAGGCTGCCTTTTTCTTTTTCAAACTGTTTCTACTTTTTCTTAACAAAAATAGAAGCATCTGCAATTTTTTTACAGGTTCCATTTGGCACGTATAACCATTCATCTGACATTTTGTCTGACGATGCCTGACCAGAACAACCATGACGATTATTGCCGCAATCGTTTTTACCGGCCTTGACAATACCGGCGCATTTTTCAAATCCTTTTTTAGCAGCAACCGCTTCACCAGCACCCGCCAACAAACCCATAGTGACAACACCTGCAACAGCCCCACTAAACGCACCACTGACAATAGACTTTGATTTAACTTTACTCATTTAGATATTCCTCCATTAAATTAAAATACCAACAACAAACGTTGTTACAAAAGAAGACCCTGGAACAGCTGGGAATATTACAATTTATTTTAATTTTTTTTTAATGCAATTATTACCTCATATCTGTCACCGGCGTGTCCCTCGTGGTTGAAAAAATATATACTAAATTGTAATAATTAGACTGCTCAACATGTCTACATAAATATGACCACTGACAATAAACAACAGATATTCGAAAACCTGGTACAGGCTTACTCGCCTGAACTTTACCGCTTTGCTTTTTGGCAATGTAAAAATCAGGCGCTAGCCGAAGACATGCTGCAAGAATGTTTTGCTCGTGGCTGGAAAGCGCTGCATAAACTGGAAGATGAGAAAGCCGCACGAGCCTGGCTTTATACAATCTTAAGAAGAGAGATAGCACGCCATTTCAAGCGTAAAAGCAGTCAGGAGCTTTCGCTTGATGGTATTGAACAAGATAATCTCAAGCCGGATACAGTGGCAATGGATTCAGTCCATATACATTACGACTGCACTTTATCGGACGACATTAATCTGCGCCAGGCAATGGATAAAATCCCGTACGAATACCGTGATGCGCTGATGCTACAAGTACTTGGCGGCTACAGCTGCGAAGAAATTGCCGAAATCTCCGACAGTACAGCCGGTACAATTATGACCCGACTATTTCGCGCTCGGCAAAAATTACGTCAACTATTAACCAAAGATTCAACAAGCTCTGCCCGTTCGCAGTAGCTATTTGCAGGAAAACAAAATGAACTGTATCGATGTCCATAGAAAACTAACTGCCGATCCATCTATTCAGGATGAGCCTGTACTGGCACACCTGTCTCAGTGCACAGCCTGTGCTAATTTTGCAAAATCAATCGATCAATTTGAACAGTCACTGCAGCCTGCCGCAAAAATAGACGTACCGGACGGCTTAGCCGAGCGCATTCTTTTAAAACATAACTTCAGGCAACAACATCAACAACGCTCTATACGCTTTAAGCTCTATGCAATTGCCGCAAGTTTATTCCTGGTGCTTGGCATTAGTTTAAATATTGGTAACTTTAATACAGTGCGTGAGAATGCCCTGACTCTGGAAGAGGTTGCAATCAATCATGTTATAGAAGAACGTAACCATTTAACTGAAAATAAAGATATTCAGTTGGCCGCTTTAAATAAGATATTAGAGCCTTTCAAGCTTAAATTTAAACAGACTATTGGCAAAATTAATTATGCCGGTAGTTGCCCTATCCACAATTCACCTGGCGTGCATATTATTGTGCAAGAGAAAAATACCACTGCAACCCTGCTCCTAATGCCCGGCGAATATGTAAAGCACCGACGCACACACAGTAAAGATGGCTTCACGACCACGGTAATACCAACACAAAATGGCAGCATGGCTATCGTCACGGAAAAAGGCAGCCAGCCTGAATTAATAAAAGCCATAGAAAAGGATTTAAACAAGGCTATTCAATATATTTAACCTAAACTCGAGATAAGAAAAATATTAGCTAAATTCCGAGAAAAGTAGGATAGGAGACTGGGATCCGCTCACTAAAGACCGTCTGCCGCATGGACGCGGCAGTCGAGCAGCCATGGACGGCGTGTTTTGCGTGTCTTTAGTGAGCGGATCCCAGTCTCCTATCCGAGGTATTAGCGTTATTGCTCTTATCCCAAGTTCGGATTACTTAACCTATAACCACAAAGTAAGACAATATTGAGAATCTTTAGTCTTCTTAGTGTCCTTAGTGTCTTCGTGGCTAATAAAATAAAACCTGCATACCCGCTTAAATAATATTAGGATTTGCTTATTTACACTATAATAGGTCATACTCAGTCAACACAATTACAGGTTTTGTCTATGTCTAACTCAACCTCACTTACCGATCCACATGGCCGCCAGATAAAATATCTGCGCGTCTCCGTAACTGATCGTTGCGACTTACGTTGCAATTACTGCTTGCCCAAAGGCTTTAAAGACTTCCAGGAGCCTGACGACTGGCTCAGCTTTGATGAAATGACACGTATTATCGCCGCTTTTGCACGACTCGGCGCAACCCAGATTAGGCTCACCGGAGGTGAACCGCTGGTGCGCAATAACTTCCCCGAGCTTGTCGATAAAATTACTTCTATCCCTGAATTAACCGATCTTTCGCTTAGCACTAATGCTACACGACTAGCCAACCAGGCCACGTCTTTAAAACTGTCTGGCATTCAACGTATTAATGTAAGTCTTGATACCTTAAACCCGGAAAAATTTAAAAGTATTACCCAGGGTAAATTACAAAAAGTACTCGATGGCCTGCAAGCCGCAAAAGCAGCCGGCATCAAACCGATTAAAATTAATATGGTAGTAATGAAAGGCGTTAACGACAACGAAGTTCCGGACATGGTAAATTTCTGTATCGACAATGATTTTACCTTACGCTTTATCGAAACCATGCCGATGGGCGATACTGGCCGAGATGCATCCAATCAGTACCTGAGCCTGCAAATTGTTAAGCAACAACTTGCAGAACAATTTGCGCTTATCCCAACTCAAATGCGTGGTGCGGGTCCGGCACGTTATTACAATATCGGTGGCACCAACATTAACATTGGTTTTATTACACCCATTTCACAACATTTTTGTGAAACCTGTAACCGAGTGCGCTTAACTGTTGATGGAACTTTGTATCTTTGCCTCGGCCAGGAACATAGCTACCCATTGCGGGAGATTTTACGCGAAGGTGTCAGTGATAGTGAACTTGAACAACACATAATAAAAGCCATTGCGCTAAAACCGGAGAACCATGAATTTTCTGAAAACCCAGGCAAGCTCGTCCGCTTTATGTCACAAACCGGCGGCTAACACCCTTTACCCGTTTTTATTGATACTCAGCTTTGTTTTTCTTTTCAATAGCGTCGCTATTGCAAAAAATAAAGCCAAAAGTGTTGACGCGATTCTTAAGCAAAAAACCAACCCCGCAGGCGTTGTCATAGAAATTGTCACCGGCGGCGACGACAGCCTTGAATGGGCATTACCTCTCGCGCAGGATTATATAAAAAAACTACGTAACAAGTACCCCGAGCTGGCCATTGCAATCGTCAGCCACGGTGCCGAGCAATTTGCATTAACCAACGATGAAAAAGATGACAACAGGGAAATACACCAGCTGGTACAGTCTATCGGTAAAGCCGACATTCCAGTGCATGTTTGTGAAACGTATGCCGGTTGGCAAGGACTCAGTGCCAATGATTTCCCAGCTTATGTAAATGTTTCCGCCGCTGGGCCGGCACAGGTAAATGATTATCTATCGATGGACTATGAACTCATTATCATTAGCGGTGATGATGAGTAAGTAAGACTCAACGTCTGTTTAGTTTAAAAATTATATTTTAAAATCTTCAACGAGAGAGTGTAAATCAGCCGCATACTGAGCGACTTCATTACTAGCCTGACTAACCTGATTCATATTGCCAACAGCTTGAACAGAAACATCATTAATCACCACAACATTCCGATTCACATCTTCAACAACCGTGTTTTGCTCCTCGGCTGCGCTAGCAATTTGCATACTCATGTCTTTAATGGTGGTGATATTGCCCGCGATAGTAGCAAGTGCTTCTACCGCCTGTTCAGTATATTCAACCCCCTGTTGCGCCTGGTTTCGGCCTTTTTCCATTGTCGCAACAGCATCTCGCGAACCGCTTTGCAAACGCTCAATCATCTTACTGATTTCTTTGGTTGACTCCTGGGTTCGCGTTGCCAGAGTACGTACTTCATCGGCAACAACAGCAAAACCGCGACCTTGATCACCTGCCCGAGCAGCTTCAATAGCCGCATTTAATGCCAGTAAATTAGTTTGTTCTGCAATACCGTTGATAACCAGCAAAACATTACCTATATTCTCACTCTCTTTTTCCAGATTGCTAATAACATCGGTTGCATTCCCAACCATATCCGCAAGTACATCCACTGAACTCATGGCCTCAACCACAACCACTTTGGCATTATCACTGTATTCGTTAGCCTCTTTTGTTGCGCTTGCCGTTTGTTCAGCATGTCTTGCCACTTCCTGTGCCGTGGCAGCCATTTGATTAACAGCGGTTGCGACCTGTTCAATTTGGGATTGCTGCTGATGGCTGCCATCGGTAGCCTCTGTGGTAAGTTTTTTTAATGCCTCAGAAGCGGTATATAGTTGACTTGATTCCTCGTTAATTTTAGTGATGATATCCCGCAGGTTTTGAGCCATTCGGTTAAAGCTATCGACGATATCACCAATTACATCATCACTTTCCATGGTGCAGGTATGACGGATATCCTTGTCACTGATTGCATGAGCTATTTCAGCTATCCGCTTTAGTTTTTTCAATAATATAACTTTAACTAGCAGGTAATTAACCATACCGATAGTAACACCCACAATCAGGGTGCTTATCGAAAACCAAACATACATACCAGGCTTCCATTCAACGAAAATCTCGGCAAAGAAAGGGAGAATAAGGCCAACTACGCTGCCAAAAACAAGGAAGGTAAGCAATAAATTTCGTAACAAACTAGGCTTAAGCTTTTTCATACGACTAAAATCCTTATAATGAATTTACCCATATTAGTAAACGGGGAGTGTTCGTAAAAAATTGAGAATAATGCAAACAGGCCTAAGGTGTTATTGGCCAAATCAACACAATCCTTGAGTGGTACTACTATCGGTTACTGCCAGTAAAAAATATTAAGTGGGATACATTAATATACTAAAAATAATACCGTTAAATCATTCGATGCACACCACTCGTCATATCTCTTTTGTAGGCTTTAACGCAGTTACGTCCGCGCTTTTTTGCCTCGTACATCGCAATATCAACGTTGTGCAGAATCTTTTTAAGATTCAGATCTTCGGTAATAATTTCACTATAAACACCAATGCTCACCGTGACATTCAAGTGCCTGTGTCGCCAGGGGATACTTAAGTTTTCAATTGCATGGCGTATCTGATTCGCTCGCGATTGCGCCACCCGTCCATCACAACGTAAACGCAATACAAATTCATCACCGGCGTAACGAGCAACCACATCACCTTGACGCATAAACGATTCAAGAATACGCGCAACGCGAGTAAGCACCTCATCACCCGCCGCATGGCCATAGGTGTCATTAATGGATTTAAAGTTATCAATATCAAATAATAGTAATGAAAGATATTCGGACTCTGAATCTCGACGCGAAATAATATCCGTTAAATCCATTTCAAAAAAACGTCGATTGCCTAAAGACGTTAAAAAATCACTTTTTGCCGCCTCTTCCAGTTTCTCATTGGCAATGCGTAACTGCTGGGTTGCCTGGCTGACCTTTTGTTGTAAATTCCCATTCAACTCAGCAACCTCTTCACGTGCAAACTGTAATCCACGTACCAGCGACTTTAATGCATAGCCTAATTGCTTTGCTTCGCGTGGCTCATTATCTGCGGGAAACTCAAATTCACCTTTCAAATTATTATCGAGCAAATCCTGGCTTGCCTGTGCCAGGCGGTTAATGGGTCGGGTAATCCAACGGGAGATTAAATAACCAAGAATAATCGCGACCACTAGGCCAAAACCACCCCATAAAAAGTTTGAATTCATAAACTGATTAACATGCGCAATCACTTCAGATTTGGGTTGTGGCACCATTACGCCCCAGCCTGTTCCGGCAACAGCTGAATAACCCGCAACCATATCGGCCTTTATAAAGGAGGAATAAAATTCGGTCACGCCTTTTTTACCGGCTTTCATTTTTTGTACAATTGGCCAGCTGCTTAAATTCTTCATTTCCGCCATCCACTCAGGATTTGGATGGGCAATCACACGTCCATTTTGGTCCACAATAGCGGAGTGGCCTTTGTCGCCAAACTTAATACCCTGGCGCAGCTTCTCAATGACACTAATGCGAATCTCGGCAAGCAAAACACCTTGTAACTTATTCGCTGCATCAAACAGTGGCACGCCCATGATAATGCTTGGTTTTAAAGTAAAGGGGCTGGGTTTAATGCCAGAAATATATTGCCTTTCGGTTTGCTTTATAAAAAGAAAGCAATGTTCACTGCCATATAAACGTGGCGTAATGGCTTCGCGAACAAAATCAATATCATCGGCTACCTTATATACAAGCATTTGTCCCGATGCATTCACATACGAGATACTGCCAAAGCCGCTTAATTTATCGAAAGTACGGTTGATGAATTTTTGTAATGCAACAGGCTTTTTAAGTAAGGGCTGAATAGATTCAGAGACTAAATACAAAGTATTGAAATGATCATCGACAAAAATTTCGATTGGGGCGGCCAGGTTTTCCGCTAAAAGTTCATGCTTTTCGTGAATTTCACGCCAGCTATTTTCCCAGGCAGTATTGTTTAAATGAATCGCCATCAAACTGACAGGCAGAATCGCAACAACCAACATACCTAAAATCATTAATCGACTAACAGGCTGAGACAACAAACGCTGGAACATGACAAACCTCTCAAGAAAACATCCAGTAAGTGTGATGCACATCACACTTTGAAATACTATACCGAAAAATATGGTCAAATAATAGCCAAAATACAGCTATACCCTTATAAAAAGTATTGCTATTTTATAACTAATTGATTGAAATCAAAAATCACCATCTTAATTAAAGCAACAATATCAGCAATGCCACTAGCAATAACCCAATAGCAAACACCCTTTGCAGCAATTTGGCTGATAACTGGTGGGCACAGCGAGCACCCAATGGAGCCAGAAAAACACTTAATAAGCCCACCCCCAGCAAAGCTGGAATATACACAAAACCGAGACTGTATAGTGGCAGCCGCGGATTATCTGCACCGGTCCAGATAAACGCAAGCGCACCGGCAATGGCAATGGGTAAACCAAGTGCAGCAGAAGTAGCAATCGATTTTTGAATCGATAAGCCGGCCCAGCGTAAAAATGGCACACTCAAGGTGCCACCACCAATGCCCACAATGGCTGAGGCCGCACTAATAAACAAAGCTGCAATATTTAAAATAATTCGACTCGGCAACATTGCTCGTACTACATTAATATTGGCGTGGGTTAAGAGCTTAACAGCAACCAATATCTCAAAAATTGAAAAAATAAACTGCAGTGATTCAGATTCGATATTTTTAGCCAGCAATGCGCCGAGCATACCACCAACTAAAATCCCGCCGGTCATTAATTTAACAATCCGCCATTGCACTGCAGCGTGAGCGTGATGGGCTCGAGCTGAGGAGATGGAGGTTACTATAATCGTCGCAAGGGAGGTGCCAATGGCCATATGCATACTGATAGCTGGATCGAAACCCTGTAGAAAAAAGCAATACACCAGAGCTGGTACAATAATCAAACCACCACCAACACCAAACAACCCGGCAAGAAAGCCGGCAACAACCCCGGTTACCGCATAAAGAAAAATGATGGATAAAGTCACAGAGAATCTACATTAATTTGATTTGGTTTAATTTGATTAGTGTTTTTTCAGGGACCGAGAACATGAAACTAAGCATGCCATATCGTAACACTATATAATGGTATAACTTACTTTTAAGAAAATGATTTAATAATAACAATATGAGTATTAAAATTTATACCGTTGGCGGCTACGTTCGCGACCAGTTACTTAACTTGCCCAGCAAGGACAAAGACTGGGTCGTGGTGGGTGCCACTCCAGAACAAATGAAGCAACAGGGCTACCAAGCTGTCGGCAAAGACTTCCCGGTTTTTTTACACCCGCAAACAAAACAGGAATATGCACTTGCCCGCACCGAGCGCAAAACAGCGGTAGGCTATACCGGTTTTCAATTCAATGCTGGTGTTGATGTCAGCCTTGAAGAAGACTTGATTCGCCGCGACCTGACCATTAACGCAATTGCTCAGGATGAAAAGGGTAACCTCATCGACCCTTACCATGGTCAGGAAGATTTAAAAAAACGTATTTTACGCCATGTGTCTCCCGCCTTTGTCGAAGATCCGTTAAGAGTACTGCGTGTCGCACGCTTTGCTGCACGCTTTGCAAACCTGGGTTTTAAAATTGCAGATGAAACCCTTGAGCTTATGCAGGAAATTGTTCACTCGGGCGAGATTGCAACTTTGGTGGCTGAACGTGTCTGGCAGGAATTGCATACAACCCTGCTCACCAACAACCCGCAAGTTTTTTTTAAGGTATTACGTGAGTGCGGCGCATTAAAAATTTTACTGCCTGAACTCGATAGCCTGTTTGGTATACCGCAAACAAAACAATATCACCCTGAAATTGACACTGGCATTCATACATTAATGGTACTCGAACAAGCCGTAAAGCTCAGTGATGACCCGGAAGTACGTTTTGCTGCATTAGTACATGACCTTGGTAAAGGCCTTACACCCAAAGAAGAATTACCCCGACATATCGGCCACGAACACCGCGGCATTAAACCGGTAAAGCAATTATGCAATCGCTTTAAAGTGCCTAAAAGTTATCGTGAACTTGCCTTAATCGTGACCGAATACCACTTAAACTACCATCGCATTGAAGAATTAAAACCTGCCACTGTGGTAAAACTATTACAAAAAATGGATGCGTTTCGACGCCCTCAACGTTTTGAAAAATTTTTACTTGCCTGTGAAGCCGATTCACGCGGTCGTGCGGGTTTGGAAAATAAAGCTTTTACGCAACCAGGAATATTTCACGCTTATTTTAAAGCGGCAAATGAAGTGGATTATTCTGAATTGAAAGAACGCGGCTTACAGGGGAAAGACTTTGCAGATGGCTTGGTTAGACTACGGGTTAGGGCTGTTGCTGAGAGTAAAAAAAATTAACCACGAAGAAAATCAAAAAATTATTTTATTACATAACCTGAGTTTGAGATAAGAGGAATAAGTCATTAAAATACACTAGCGCGAGGACAGGAAATGGGGGTTTGCCCAATAAAGACCGTCTGCCGCAAGGACGCGGCAGTCGAGCAGCCAGGGATGGCATGTTTTGCGTGTCTTTATTGGGCAAACCCCCGTTTCCTGTCCGTTGGAAAACCACGGAATTTGTTATCCCGAACTCAGGTTACATAAAACAAGCTTTACCGAAAATTTATTTTCAACACGCTATTCAATTGTATTTCAAATTGTTTTCTTTGTGGCTAATCAGCTTTTAAACAAACATCACTATCAACACAATCCCCAACACAAACCGATAAATGACAAACGGCATCATGCCAATACGTTCAAGTAATTTTAAAAAAATATGGATACAGGCATAGGCTATTAGCCCTGATAGAAAAACACCGAGAAGAATTTCATCCCAGTTAACCGCTACATCACCTTTTATTAACTGCAAAGACTTATAGCTACCCGATGCTAAAATAGCAGGAATGGATAAAAGAAAAGAAAAACGCGCCGCTGCTGAACGGGTTAAACCGAGCATAAGCGCGGCAGTCATTGTAATACCCGAACGTGATGTACCAGGGATTAACGCAACGGCTTGCGCTAAACCAATTATAATAATATCTCGCCAGTTAAGTGTATGTTCGTCGCGCTCTCGTTTACCACTAACATCGGCAATTAAAAGTAAAAAGCCAAAACCCAGTGTGGTGGAAGCAATCACCAAAGGTGAACGTAGAGTGGTATCGACATAATCACTTATCAATAAACCAACAACACAAACGGGGATGGTGGCAATAATCACTGCCCAAGCTAACGGGCTTTCACCGACACGTTTACGTTGAATACACGAAGCCGTCCAGTCGACAGTCATGGTAGCAAGTTCTTTTTTAAAATAAAACATCACCGCGGTTAAGGTGCCTATATGCACGGCAATATCAAAAGCCAGCCCTTGATCTTGCCAGCCGGTAAAAATCGGCACCAGGATTAAATGGGCTGAGCTTGAAATGGGAAGAAATTCGGTAAAACCTTGTACTAACGCTAACGTTATTATTTGTATTAATGTCACAACCTGTCCCGTTACTAGTAAAGGCTTATTAATGATTGAATGGAACACACTATTGTATATAAATTATCATCCAATAGTAAGCAGCAGGCGTTAGATAAATCGTTTCAATACAGTATATACTGGGAGCTCAACATAAAATACGGCATAACTTGTTTACTAAAATAAAATGGGAATCTATAGCTTACTTATATTATCCATTGGCATTGCCGTGTTCGCCATACTTTATTCTCATGTAAAAATAAAATCGTTCAAAAAAAATATTTTATTCTTTCTCTTTCTTTGCAGCTACGTTATCGGCTTTATACTCATTCACCATCAAATTGAAAACACCTGCGAAATTCTGATACAAGAAAACATATCCGATGTTTTAACTATTATTCGCTCCTGGGGTTGGGCGGCGCCACTGCTAAGCATTTTACTAATGATTTTACAGGCGGTACTCGCACCACTCCCCGCTTTTTTAATAACCGCCGCCAACGGAATTATTTTCGGTATATTCTGGGGAATTGTTATATCAACAGTCGGCGCCTTACTCGGTGCACTGTTATCTTTTTATATTTCCCGCTGGTTTTATAATCATTATGCTGCAACCCTACTAAAAGATAAAAAAACCAGGCGGACGATTGAAGATATCAGCAGTAAGCATGGTTTTAAAGTCATCTTGCTTGCGCGACTGATACCGATTATATCTTTTGATTTAGTCAGTTATGCCGCCGGGCTCAGTACCATTAAGGTATCGTATTTTCTGCTCGCAACCTTTATTGGTATGTTACCCGCAACGGTGGCTTATACCGTTCTTGCAAACAGTGCAGGAAAAATTGCCAAGCTATCGAATGAATTTATAGTTTACTCTACGCTTGTTGCATTATTATTACTTTTCTTTTGGTGTATAAAGGGGCGACTTACAAAAAGCCACAACAGTAAAAAAGAATAATATTAAAAATTGTTACAAATGATCGCGCATATCATTAAACGAAAATGCATCCATCTTTACAGCACAATTTTTGCTAAAACCGATAACTTTAACAATCTCGCCCATTTCATAGGGCATGGTTAATTTTTTTATTTTATTCGTCAGCTCTATTTGCTCGGCAATTTTATCCTGTTCAATAAACTCAACGGCCTGGCTCTCGGCCATTTGGGTGATACCCGCACCAAACAAAAAATTGGACTGTGTTGTATAACCAATCACGTTTAGGTCGGCATTCAAAGCAGCATCGGCCATTGCGGTAAAGTCCACATGTGCGGTTAAGTCCTGCAAGCCAGGGTACATAAACGGATTAGCATGTTGCCGATGTCGATAAAAACAGGTCAGTGTACCGTTGTTGCGTTGCTCATGGTAATACTCATGCTGCGGGTAACCATAATCAATCAAAATAATAACCGCTGAACTCAAGTTTGTCGCCAGGCTTTGTAACCAGTCTTCGGCATTAAAATTAATTTCAGATTTAAATCCAACATTCAATTCTGAATTTTCATTTTCTATTTTTTTAAGCCGTTCATTCACGCGTTGACACTGTGCGTTATTCAAATCGCCCTTACAATTAGAATAGCTAAACTGAAATTCATTCTCAGCCACAACCACCTGTTCGATGCTCACGCCGTCCGTCTCTTTCCTGAAGCGCACCACCGGCATGGCATCGAGTAATTCATTTGCCAGCACCACTGCGCTTAAATTTTCGGGAATACTATCTAACCATTTAACACGTTCAAATAAATTGGGCAGACTTTGTTTTAGCCATTGTTGTTGCCGTAAACGTAAATCGGCGCTGAGTTCCAGAATGTAATAGTGTTCGGGGAGTTTGTTTAAGCTATTAAGATGCGCCAGAATATCCGCCGCCATTTTGCCACTACCCGCGCCCACCTCCAGTATATTACAGCCCACGATTGCATCGAGTGCAGGCACAATTGCCTGGGCAATACTGCTGGAGAAAAGACTGGAAATTTCGGGGGCGGTTATAAAGTCGCCGTGCGCACCTAACTTAGTACTACCGGCGCTGTAATAGCCCAGGCCGGGTTCGTATAAAACGGTTTGCATATAATCCGTAAAGGAAATTTGGCCTTTTTTTGCTATTTGGCTTAGCAGGCATTGGCATACTTTCTCACTATGCGCAGCCGCCTCGTTATCGGGTTCGGGTAAGCTATTAACGGAATTGGCGGGCTCGTTTTGAATCATATATCTTTACGTGACTTCGGGTTACAATGCGACTATGTCGGAGAAGGATTCTAACCAGAACAATCAAAACAAGGTAGCCCTAATTACCGGTGGTAGCCGCCGTATTGGTGCAGCCATTGCCACTATTTTACATGAAAATGGCTTTAATCTAGCACTCCACTATCGAAACTCACGTGCCGACGCACAAGCTCTGCAAAAAAGACTCAATGACAAACGGGCTGACTCCGTCATTCTTATCCAGGCAGACCTGCATATTACTCAGGGGCTTAATACCTTAGTAAAAAGTACGGTTGATAGCTTTACTCGGCTTGATCTGGTGATTAACAATGCTTCCAGTTTTTACCCAACCCCTATCGGCAAAGCAACCGAACAGGACTGGGATGACCTGATGGGCAGCAACCTCAAAGCTCCCTTTTTTCTCGCCCAAGCCGCCGCTGGAGCACTAAAAAAAACCAAAGGCTGTATCGTCAATATTGTTGACATTCATTCTGAGCGACCACTCAAACAGCACTCTATATACTGTATGGCCAAAGCCGGGCTAGCCATGATGACGAAATCACTCGCTAAAGAACTCGGCCCCGAAGTCAGGGTAAATGGCATTTCACCCGGCGCTATCTTATGGCCAGAAAATGATATGGATGAACTAACCCAACAACGCATTGTGTCACGTAATTTTTTAAAACGTCAGGGAAACGCTGGAGACATTGCACAAACAGTATTATTTTTGGCCAAACAGGCGCCGTATATAACCGGCCAGATCATCGCAGTAGACGGTGGCCGCTCGCTAAATAGTTAAGTTTATTTTTACCGCTTACACCTTAAATTCATTCACTAAAGCAATTAACTCCTCAGCAACCTGACTCATTTGAGCACTGCTTTGAGCTGTTTGGTTTGCACCTTCCACCGTATCTTCCGCTATGTCACGAATATTCACAATATTTCGATTAATTTCTTCAGACACACTACTTTGTTCTTCAGCTGCACTGGCAATTTGAGCGTTCATATCATAAATCGTCGATACTGCGCTACTGATTTTATCCAATGCGGCGCCCGCCTGTATTGACTGATCAACACTTTGTGCCGTTTGTGTTGTGCCTTGTGCCATAGCGGCTACAGCACTTTGTGCGCCTTCCTGCAATTTAGCGACCATATCATTTATTTCCCGTGTTGATTCCTGGGTACGACTCGCCAGGGTTCGCACTTCGTCGGCCACCACGGCAAAACCACGACCTTGCTCACCAGCACGAGCCGCTTCTATCGCCGCATTTAACGCTAACAGGTTGGTTTGCTCGGCAATACCGCGAATAACATCAATCACCTTACCAATGCCTTCACTTTGTGCTTCAAGATCCTGTATCACCTGACTGGATGATTCCATATCACTAGCGAGCCGGTTAACTGAATCAATCGATTGGCTCACTACTTGCCGACCATTATTCGCTTCAGTATCAGCGGTCTGTGTTAGCTCTGCAGCGCTGGAAGTATTCTTGGCAACATCATGAACGGTTGCAGACATTTCATTAATCGCCGTTGCTACCTGTTCAATTTCTGAGCTTTGTCGGTTAATCCCATCTTGAGCTTGCACGGCTGTTGCTGATGTTTGACTTGCTGTTGTGGCGACCTGATTTGCAGAATTAATAACCTGAGAAAGCAAACTGCTTATTTTTTCAATCATCACATTTAAATTTTCTGCAATAGAACCTATTTCATCTTTTGAATTAATCGCGCTATCAACTTTAAAGTTACCTTTAGAGAGTTTGGTTACGGTTGCGTTAATATCATTAATGCTCTGCATAACGCTCTCTGAAAAGGCCATAAATAAATAGCCTATTAGCAAAAATACCGCCGCAATCATTGCTATAGTTTGATACATTTCTGATTCTTTTTTATCAATACGTTTTTTTAATAAACTATCCAGTAAAGGAAGAGCGGCACTGGATAGCTTATATCCATTAACTAATGTTTTTGTTCCGGTGTTAAAATAGCTATTCGAATCGACTTGAATGGAGTCCGGCTCCAATATTTCCGATTTAGTTAAAGAAATAAAAACTTTCCAGCTTTGTATAAAATCACGCTCTATCTCACCCAGTATTTCCTTATTCGATGCCGAGCTCTGAAAAACTTTTTTAATGCCCATATCCACCTTATCACCGAATAACTTTATCTTTTCAACAAGCCCCGTCAAGGTCGTAAAAGTACTGGGGGTAAAAGTTTTTTTAGCGACAATGCCTGCACCTAATCCACGTACCTGTCCTACTTTATCCAGCATGGCAGGTAATGAAACCACCACCGAATCCATCAAATAATGCGTATCAAGATCAGAATCAAGAATCAAATTAGAAATATCGGCCAGATGAATAATGTAACTCTGTATTGTTCCCAGATAAGATGTATAGGCATGGAATGTTTTTTCCGAAGACTGTGATAAAGCCTTCCCATTCAAAGATTTTAAGTTTGCGCGTAATGACTCAACACTGATCTGGGATGAAAGTTGTTCTGCTAAACGAGTCTCGACCATTTCTAATTTATCAAACGCCATGTTCACAGCCAGAATCGCATTATCCAGTTTATCCTTAATCGCCACATTACCGTTCAAATAAGCGTTTGTTAAGCCGCGGATCTTGGCGGTTCCTTTTGCGACGGGATAAACCGCTGAAATGTATTGAACACCCAATCGTTCTTTTTCACTAAAGTCAATAATCCTGAGGTTCTCTAATATATAAAGTTTAAAAACCCAGATAGTCGGTATAAGAAATAAAATTCCCAATATTAAAAATTTATTGCGGAATTTCAGAGCCCGCATAAATTTAATTCCCGGTGCCAACAAAGCCGTACTCGCCATAGCAAAAACCCCTAATAAAAAATATATATATTGGTTACCAACACACTAAAATGGTACCTTAGATATATCGGCAGCAGGCTTCTGACACTTTAAAGAATTTAAAATCCAGCGGCCTTTGTAAAAATGAGAAAATTAATGTGAAACGACAGTAATTTGACAGCGGCGAGACTGTTAACTATAACCATTCGCAAAGAAAATAGATTATTTCTAACAGAGGTTAATTTAGGAATAAATCAACCGGCGTCATATCCTGCTCTGATTGATCAAAAGAAGTCCATAATTCCGAAATTGTTTTGTTTTCGATAGGGTGAAAATATCCTGGTACCAATTCGCTGAGTGGTTGCAAAACAAAAGCATACCGCGTTATTTCATCACGAGGCACTGAAATTTTTTCAGACTGATAAACCTCATTACCAAATAACAGTAAATCCATATCCAGTGTTCTAGGGCTAAATTTTTCTGTATCGCGTAACCGGCCTTGCGCCGCTTCGATTTGATGCAATGAATCAACAAAATCAACAATCGATTGCTCTGTTTCCAAACCTACCACTAGGTTTAAGAAATCATCACCATCAAAACCAACTGCTCTGTTTTTATAAATAATTGATATGCTCAAAACACCATATTTTGCCTTTAAGGCTATAATTGCCGCACGAATGTTTGCTTCGGCATCTACATTACTACCAATACTAATATAAACAGTCGACATCGATTTATTACCCTGCCTATTCATCTCGAAGCATCTCAAACTTTATTTAAGACCGTGTACATTTGTATCAGCCCTGGCCGCTACCACGTTCAATTAAAATACCCACATCTCGCGCACCGCGTAGGGCTCCGGGTTTATTTAATTTAAGCCGAATCCAGGGCACGCCAAACTCACGCTGTACTAATTCACAAACGCGCTCAGCCAGGGTTTCAACCAATTGAAACTCACTCGCTTCAACAAAGGTAATCAGCGTTTTTGTCAGGGTTTTGTAGTCAATGGTATCGTCTATATGATCCGAGGCTGCCGCTTTGCTTATGTCAGTTGCCAGCTCTATATCTAAAATTACTGTTTGCTTGATCTGCCGTTCCCAGTCAAAAATACCAATTACAGTTTCAATTTTTAGCTCGGTAATAAATATAATATCTTGCATAATGTAGGCTTTGTTTCCAGGTTCAGAAATGTCTTAAATTTAAAATTTTTAGAGGCCAACTATACACTGCCAGGACGTTTCACTCTATAATTCAGACTTTGTTTTTAAGTAGGACGTTTATGCCATGCCAATACTCGATATTTCAGTCATCATACTCGCCTATTTGCTCGGCTCGGTCTCGGCGGCCATCATTGTCTGCAAAATCATGCAGCTTCCTGATCCGCGCACTCAGGGTTCAGGTAATCCCGGGGCAACCAATGTGCTCCGTGTCGGCGGCAAAAAAGCAGCAGCAATCACTTTGTTTGCCGACATGCTCAAAGGTTTACTGCCGGTATTAATTGCACGCTATCTTGAGCTCGACATACTGAGTATTGCACTCACTGGTACTGCGGCATTCGCCGGGCATTTATTCCCGCTATTCTTTGGTTTTAAGGGCGGCAAAGGGGTAGCAACCTTGCTTGGGGTCTTATTTGGCTTCTCATGGTGGGTGGGGTTAGCCACCGCCGCAACCTGGTTGATTGTGGCTAAAATCTTTAAATTGTCGTCTTTAGCGGCACTCATTGCGACGGCACTATCTCCCCTGTATCTATATTATTTTGTTACCAATGCAGCATCCCTAATCACTACCACCATCGTTATGGTTATTATTTTATTCTGGCGGCATAAAAATAATATTCAAAAACTACTTTCCGGGAAAGAAAGTAATATTGGCAAATCGCCTTAAATATTGAGAGCAATCAGACTAGACGCATAATGCATTCTGAACTAAATTTAGTGGAATCTAAATTAACCTGAAGTTATCAGAAAAGGAAGCCATTCCAATGCCATCCAGCTTTCAAGATGCACTCCTGCCAGATGAGCTCATCAAACAGCTGGAAGCCAGCCCGAACCTACCAAGCTTGCCGGCTATGGCGATTAAAATTATTCAAGCTGGAAAAGATCCCGATATTAGCCTTCGAGATGTTGCCAAAATTATCGCAAGCGACCCCGCAATATCGACCAAACTACTAAAAATAGCCAATTCACCACTTTATTCGCAACGCCGTGCTATTCATAATTTACGTGAAGCACTCACTATGCTCGGTATTAATGCGGCACTGACAATTGCACTTAGTTTTTCATTATTTCATTCGCTTAAGATGAAACAAAATATTCAGTGCAACCATGATAATTACTGGAAAAGATCCATTCTTGCTGCTGAAATTGCACGCTCACTCGGCCGGCAGTTTGGCATATCAAAAATTGAGGACCTTTTTCTTGTTGGTCTGTTGCAGGACATTGGCATTCTTGCACTTGAAAATTTAAGCCCTTCACCCTACATGAACTACGATAAGACCTGCATCAAACATACTGAGCGTATTAATCTAGAAAGAAATCTATTAAAGCTGGAGCATTCTGCAGTTGGTGCCTGGTTATTAAAGTCCTGGAATTTCCCGGCAACAATCGTCAATGCGATATCACATAGCCATTCATTAAATAATGAAGTACAAAACCAGGATAAAGAAGCCTGTCAGTTTCATATATGCCTGAGTTTTTCAGGCACTCTCGCGGACATGTGGTTAGAAGAAAACCCGGATGAATTATTCCAATCCACTATCGAAGCGGCGCGCCTGGTATTAAACATCAATGAAGATGAATTCAAACAATTAGTAGCTAATATAAATGAAGGACTCGTGACAATATCTAGCTTATTTGAAATTAATCTCCATGATGAAATAGAACAGGGTAAAATACTTGATCAAGCACAGGAGTTATCTCTACAGCACAGCCTGAATATCATTAAGCAGTCTGAAAAAAATCAACGCCAAATTGAAGATATTGCAATACAAGTCAGCAGAATAGAAAAAGAAAATCAGCAGGATTACTTAACAAAAGTTTACAACCGAAAATATTTTGAAAACCTGTTAGAAGAGGAGTTCGAAAATGCCAGCCTAAATCATTGGCCGCTGTCTATCGCCTTTATTGATATTGATAAATTTAAGGAAATTAATGATACACATGGCCATCTTGCTGGTGACAAAATTATTATTGCCGTTGCTGATTTTTTCAGTAACAATATTCGCCAAACCGATATACTGGCACGCTATGGTGGTGATGAATTTATTTTAATGCTGCCAGGCGCCAGCACTAAAGTTGCCGAAGAAGCACTTAAACGTATGGTGAACTTACTCAAAACATCAACCCAGATACAGATAGAAGGCAAAACCTTAACGCCAACCGTTTCGGTTGGTTTAGTTTCGCATATGGACAACAATACCTTCAGCAATGTAGAAAGTTTTATCCAGGCGGCAGATAAAGCACTATACAAAGCAAAAGCCGCAGGGCGGGATTGCCTTGCTGTCTACTAGGCACTATTAATCTTTTATATTATTTATTGCAAGGCTGCTGAAAATAACAGGTCATCACACAGGTTGAGGATGTTAACAACCAGAATAAAAAGAACCCAATAGTATAACCACCCATTCGTGAAATATGCCCGTAGCCATTCATCTGCAAAAGTAATTGCGGATCGAAATAGGTAAAAAATAAAATCGTGGCGACACCTGCTGTTAGAAAAGATGGCCACAATACCGCAACCAGTTTTTGTATTGTTGGTATTTGTTCCGGCTGATTTTTATCTTTCTGGCTTATATCTTTTTTTAGGTTATTCTCTTTGTCTGTCATACCCCCTCCTTTATTCCGCGTATAACGAAATATTTTCGTTACTATTTTTTATTCTTCCTTTTAATTGCCAGTTTTTATCCAATGGTTGCAAGCTTACATACCATGCAGCCTGTGATAATAATTTTATTTTTTCGCTCTTCTGGCTTATATAATTGCCACTTACTTTAGCATTGTTTCTCTTTGCCGGTGGCTTTAAAAAAGTATCATCTACCTGAACTAAATTGATTGAAAAATCCTTAACTGCATCCGCTGGATGAATAAATTTCAGTATAAGCGCGGGCGCCAACTTAATTTTGTCTTTCAATACACTAATGTTAAGCTGAAATACATTATTTTTTATCAATAAATTACCTGTTAACTCTATTTTTCTTGCATATTCAACTCTTGAAAAATTACGATTTATTAGCATAGCTTCTTTGTAATAGTCATCTACAACCAGGCTGTCCGCACCTTGAACCGCCAGGAAAATCGTTACAGCACTGGCCACAACAACCGAACCGGGTAAAAAAATTAGTGCCCACGGCCAAAACTGCTTATACCATTCTTTTTCCTGATTGATTGTTTGTACTGTATCGCTCATCAATTTTACCTATTCTGAATTCCTAATAAACTTAAGCTTAACATACGGGCATTTTAACTTAGCGAACCATCGGACCAATAAACCGCCCGGTTTCAATCACACGTATATCTGGATTGGTTGTAGAAATTATTTCAAATTTTAGTGATTGCGCAACACGCTTGAGGTTAACTGGGTCAACCTGAATGCTAATCGGCACATCTAGAACTGTGCCACTTTCAACTACAATTATTTTTGCTTTCCTAATAACCTTGATACCATCGATACCACTTATATTTAATTTATACTGATGCGTTGAATCGTCCATATTAATAACTTTAAGTGTATAAATATTTTCGACTAAACCTTCATTGGTTTCTCGATACAGGGCATTTCTATCCCGAATAATATCCAGTTCCAGTGGAACACGTACCGACATTTTATAAATAAGTGCACCACTAACAACGACCAACAATAAAAAATAAGTAATAATTCTAGGCCGAACAATTTTAGTTTTAATACCGTCCATTTCATTTAAGGTGGTATAACGCACCAGGCTTTTTGCATAACCCATCTTTTCCATCACCTGGTTACAAACGTCCACGCAAGACGCGCAACCGATGCACTGATACTGCATACCTTGCCGAATATCAATACCCGTCGGACAAACCTGTACACACAAGGTGCAATCGACACAATCACCTAGATTGACCGATGCAGAGTCAACGTTTCGTTTGCGTGAGCCGCGTGGTTCGCCGCGAGACTCATCATAGGAAATAACCAGCGTATCTTTATCGAACATGGCACTCTGAAAACGCGCATAAGGACACATATAAATGCACACCTGTTCACGCATCCAGCCGGCATTACCATAGGTTGCCATACCATAAAAGAAAATCCAGAATGCTTCCCATGGACCTAAGTTCAGCTGTAAAAATAAACCGCCTAACTCAATGATTGGGGTAAAATAGCCAACAAATGTAAAACCTGTCCATAGTGACAACAGCAACCATAAAGTGTGCTTGGTTACTTTTCGTAAAACTTTGTATTTTGTAATCGGGCTTTTATCTAATTTAATTTGCTGGTTACGACTGCCTTCAATTTTTCGTTCTATCCATAAAAAAACCTCGGTCCAAACCGTTTGCGGGCAGGCATAACCACACCATAAACGCCCTGCCAGTGCGGTGAAAAAAAACAGTGTGAGTGCGGCAATAATCAACAAGGCCGCAAGATAAATAAAATCCTGTGGCCAGAAGGTTAGAGAAAAGATATAAAACTTACGCGCTGGCAGGTCAAATAAAACGGCCTGATGTCCGTCCCATTGCAACCAGGGAACTAAATAGTAGCCACCCAATAAAAATAATACACCGAGCAGCCTGAAGGTGGCAAACATGCCGTGTACTTCACGAGGGTAGACTTTTTCGTGTTTTGCGTAGGCTTCGTCGCCGGTAACTTCAGGGGGGGTCTTTGAATTCATTATTTGTTAACTTTTATAAATTTTAACCACAACGGACACGGTGAACATAACGAAAAGAACTAACAATATAAAAACTTTCATTGCTTTACGTTATACAATAAACCATCTGCAATAATATATTTTTAGTTGTGTCCGTTGTGGTTAATATATTCTTAATCTACTGACTCAAACTATAAACATAAGCCGCTAACAAATGAGACTTGTCTTCACCAAGGAAGTTTTTGTGGGCGGGCATCTGTCCATTACGTCCAGCGGTGATGGTTTTTTTGATCGTACCCGCAGAACCACCGTATAGCCAGGTATTATCGGTTAAGTTGGCCGCACCTAATGCGGTGTTGCCTTTGCCTGATGCCTGGTGACAGGCAGCACACATCATATCGAATTTCGCTTTACCAGCTTTGGCTTTGTCGGCATCCACCTGGCGACCACTTAAGCTTTGTACATAGCTGGCCACTTCATCGATACCTTGAGCACCACCGAGTGCTGCGCCCATTGCTGGCATCATGCCACTGCGGCCATTTAAGATAGACGTTTTAATCGCATCTGGGCTGCCACCATACAACCAGTCTTTATCGGCTAAGTTTGGAAAGCCCCTTGCCCCTTTGGCATCAGAACCATGACAGGTTGAGCAGTAGGTTAGGAATAAACGCTGTCCCATTGCGTTGGCTTTTTTATCTTTGGCTAGCTCCGCTATGGGTGTTGCCGCATATTTAGCAAACAACGGCCCATATTTTTTATTCGCTTGCGCAACTTCTTCTTCATATTGCCCTATCTGGCTCCATTTAAGTGAACCTTCTACATTGCCTAAGCCGGGATAAAGCCAAAGGTAAACAACTGAAAAAGCGAGTGACAGATAAAACAGCCACAACCACCAACGTGGCATCGGGTTATTTAATTCTTCTAAATTACCATCCCATACATGGCCGGTAACATCGCCTTCGGTTGCTTCACCCTGACGTTTTCTACTTGCCCACCAGATTAACCAGACACAGCCCACTATATTGAGCGAGGTTAAAATAATAATGTAATTGCTCCAAAAACTGCTCATGCTTTTACTCCATCATTATCGTGGCTATTTTTTGGTTTAAGCGGTGCGGGTTGCTCGGGTTCATCAAAAGGTAAATTAGCCGCCTCGTTAAAATCCTGCTTGCGCTTTTTACTCCATGCCCAAAGGTAGATACCTATCAATAAAGCAAACATAACAACAGAGAAGTATGCGCGAATATCATTAATGTCCATTACCATTCCCTCTATCGTCGTGTTTTAATGCTTGTACCAAGCACTTGTAAGTATGAAATTAAGGCTTCCATTTCTGTTTTATCTTTTACTGCCTCACTTGCACCATCAATTTCCTGTTGCGTATAAGGCACCCCCAGGGTTCGCATCACGCTTAATTTTTTTGGTGTTAATGATGAGTCAACGAAATCTGTTTCCAGCCACGGGAAACCCGGCATATTTGATTCAGGTACAACGTCTCTTGGGTTCACTAAATGAACACGATGCCAGTCATCGCTGTAACGCCCACCTACCCGCGCAAGATCAGGGCCGGTTCTTTTTGAGCCCCATTGAAATGGATGATCATAAACAAATTCACCCGCAACCGAGTAATGCCCGTAACGTTCTGTTTCGGCACGAAAGGGGCGAATCATTTGTGAATGGCAAACATAGCAACCTTCACGAATATAAACATCACGGCCTTCAAGCTGCAATGCGGTGTACGGCTTTAAACCTTTAACGGGTTCGGTGGTATCTTTCATATAAAACAACGGCACAATTTCGACCAGCCCACCAACACTAATAACCAGGATCACAAACAAAGCAAGCAGACCCGCATTCGTTTCTATCTTTTCATGACTCATGATTGGCCTCCTGCTATTTGTATAGTGTCATTGTTGGTCGCAACGTCTTCACCAAAATCAGGCATCTTGTCTCGAATCGGTGAGCCATTAATGGTTTTATAGGTGTTGAACGCCATCAGCAACATACCACTAAAGAACAGGAAGCCACCGAGTAAGCGCACCATATAAAAAGGATAGGTCGCTTCTAAACTTTCCACGAAGCTATAAGTTAAAGTGCCATCGCTATTCACTGCACGCCACATTAAACCTTGCATCACGCCTGCTATCCACATCGCAGCAATATATAAAACAATGCCCAATGTTGAAATCCAGAAATGAATTTCTATAAATTTAATTGAATACATTTGCTCGCGGCCAAATACTTTGGGAATTAAAAAATACATGGCACCAATAGAAACTAATGCCACCCAACCCAGCGCACCTGAATGCACATGGCCAATCGTCCAGTCGGTATAATGGGATAGCGCATTCACCGTTTTAATCGCCATCATCGGCCCTTCAAAGGTCGACATGCCATAGAAAGATAAAGACACCACCAGGAATTTTAAAATAGGATCCTGACGTAACTTATGCCAGGCGCCAGACAAGGTCATAATACCGTTAATCATGCCCCCCCAGCTCGGTGCTAATAATATAAGGGAGAACACCATACCGAGTGATTGCGCCCAGTCGGGTAAAGCGGTGTATTGCAAATGGTGCGGACCCGCCCACATATAGGTAGATACCAACGCCCAAAAATGCACCACCGATAAACGATACGAATAAACCGGTCGACCCACTTGCTTGGGAATAAAGTAATACATAATACCCAGAAAGCCTGCGGTTAAAAAGAAACCGACCGCATTATGTCCGTACCACCATTGGATCATCGCATCCATCGTACCGGCATATACTGAATACGATTTAGTCATTGAAATAGGAATAGCCGCACTGTTAACGATATGTAATACCGCAACAGTGAGGATAAATGCGCCATAAAACCAGTTGGCAACATAAATATGTTTTACCCGCCGTTTCATTAAAGTACCAAAGAAAACAATGGCATAAGCAATCCAGACAACCGCTATTAAAATATCAATCGGCCATTCTAATTCGGCGTACTCTTTTGAAGTTGTAATACCTAAAGGCAGGGTAATGGCCGCTAAAACAATCACCAGTGTCCAACCCCAAAAAACAAAGGCGGCAAGCTTGTCACTAAAAAGCCTGACCTGACAGGTACGCTGCACCACGTAAAAGGAAGTTGCCATTAAAGCCGAACCACCAAATGCAAAGATAACCGCATTAGTATGCAATGGTCGTAAACGACTGTAAGTTAAATAGGGAATATCAAAGTTTAACTGTGGCCAGACGAGTTGCGCGGCAATGATAACACCAACCAACATGCCAACAATGCCCCACACCACGGTCATCACTGTAAACTGTTGTACAACCTTATAATTATACGTTTCTGGATTTGAATCAGCTGTCATTATTATTTTCCGTCTTTTCGGTTAACAAAAACAATTATGGCGGTATCTGCAAATATTGCAAAGACTATACCCACATAAACAATGCCGCTAATAATGACTTAAATGAAGGAAGAAGTGAACTGTTCTGGATCAGTTTGGGGAAAATAATTAATTAAGATAAAACTTAAAATAATATATAAAAGAACTAGGTCTTTGTTTTAGCAGATGAATTATGCGCATTCACCGCACCATCACCAATACAAGCTTGCGCCTGTTGCTGCAAAGCAGACAAATCCAGAATATTAATATGCTTGCGTTCAACCCGCAGAATTTTATCGTCATGGAAACGGGTAAATAAACGACTAACCGTTTCTACTGCTAGGCCAAGCATATTGGCAATATCATTACGCGACATACTGAGGTTAAATTCGGTTGCAGAATGACCACGCACAGAATGTCGCTTAGACATTTCGACCAAAAAATTAGCCAGACGTGCTTCAGCTGTCATCTTCGCCAATTGCGTTACATGACATTGTTCATGTTGTAACTCTTCACTCATTAAACTCATTAAATGATGGCTTAAACCCGGTACTTCGATACTTAAAGCTTCGAGCTTTTCAAACGGAAGTTCGCAGACACTGGATGTTTCGAGTGCTTTGGAATAACTGCGGTGCCTCTCACCATGGATGGCGTCCAGCCCCATTAACTCACCGGATAAATGAAAGCCCATAACCTGTTCACCCGAATCGGCAACAGGCGAATAAGATTTAAACGACCCCGAACGCACCGCATAAAGTGATTTTAATTTATCACCGGCGTGATAAAGAAAAGCCCCTTTATCAACAACCCGCCGCCGCTTAATAATACTTTCAAGCTTATCGAGGTCACCCTCTTGCAGGCCTAGAGGTAAACACAATTGAAACATGCTGCAGCTTTTACACTTTGCACGTAAATCATCAAGATTAATAACAGACTGCTTGGGCATATCGCTTAATATCCACTCAACTTAGAATATATCTAATATACCGAAAATGAGCTCATTTTTGAATAAATAGATGAAAGATTATAGACTTTTTCAAGGAACCATGCGTGTTTAAACGCATTGATAATCTAAATATTTCAGAAATGGGTAATATGAAGTTCCCTCTCAATATGATATCAAGTAATAATACACATTATAATAATAGGAAAATCCGTAATGAAGACGTTCAACCTCTTAACAAAGAAAAAGATGACAGCAACATTTTTACTGTCATATGCATTACTTGCATCCAGCTGCGCTTCACACCATTGGGTAAGCGATGCCTACCCAGAGGGCAACAGTGATTTAGGTTACACCTTATATAGTAAATGCTTGGAAAAAGTTCCAAAGAGTGTTCAAGATGCTGCCGTGCCAGGTTATACAACGTCATATGTCGCTGTGGGCGGAGGTCTGATGTCCATGGGCTCCAGGATATGTTCGGCAAAGTGTCGAAATGCACAGGCAATTGAAAGAAAAATAACGGATAAGTGTATGAAGGACAATGGTAACTGGCAGTTTGTTAAGAAGCCTTAGACTAATTCTAAATCAAACTGACTGTTAACCCAATTAAGAGCCGCAGCACCTTTAAAAAAAAGAAAAAGTCCTTTAAATACGGTATGCTTGCGCCAATTACTTAAGTATTTCATTAAACAGGAAAATATCATGCCCGTGAGTAAATCAGCTGCTCGCATAGCCAGCATTGAACGCAATACTTTGGAAACTCAAATTAGCGTTAAACTCAATTTAGATGGCAGCGGCAAGGCAACTTTTGATACCGGTGTACCTTTTTTGGAGCATATGCTGGATCAAATTGCTCGCCATGGCTTATTCGATATCGATATTAAAGCCAAAGGTGACTTACATATTGACGCTCACCACACCGTTGAAGACATTGGCATAAGCTTAGGCCAGGCAATGAGCGCAGCGATTGGCGACAAAAAAGGTATCTGCCGCTATGGTCACGCCTATGTGCCATTAGACGAAGCTTTGTCTCGCGTGGTGATCGACTTTTCAGGTCGCCCCGGTCTGGAATACAGTGCGGATTACCCTCGCGGTATGATTGGCGCGTTTGATGTGGATTTAATTCATGAGTTTTTCCAGGGCTTTGTGAATCACGCCAATGTCAGTCTGCATATTGATTGCCTTAAGGGTAGTAATGCACACCACATTGCTGAAACTATTTTTAAAGCCTTTGGCCGTGCGATGCGTATCGCATTAGAAACCGACCCACGCATGTCCGGCATGATGCCATCAACCAAGGGTAGTTTGTAACAACAACCCCGTGTCATTGCGAGCGATAGCGAAGCAATCTTGATTAAATCAAACCAGAGCTAAAACAAGATTGCTTCGCTATCGCTCGCACTGACCGACTTTGTTAAAATAATATTGCTATGAAAACAAGTACAATCCAATGAGCACTGTCGCCGTTATTGATTATGGAATGGGCAATCTGCATTCCGTTGCTAAAGCGCTCGAACACGCTAGTAAGTCCTTACAAACAAGCACTGAAATTGTTGTCACACACGACCACGACCACATTTTGCAAGCTGACCATGTTGTACTGCCCGGTGTCGGAGCGATGCGTGATTGTATGGGTGAAATTAATCGTCTTGGCATCGACAAAATTGTGCGCGAAGTAATTACCGCTGGCACCCCCTTTTTAGGGGTCTGCGTGGGCATGCAAGCCTTACTTGAAAACAGCGATGAGAATGACGGGGTTGAATGCCTAGGGGTTTTCGAAGGCCATGTACATAGCTTTGCATCCACTTTCGAGCAGCAGAATATTACGGACTTAAAAATTCCACATATGGGTTGGAACCAGGTAAGACAGCACATTGATCACCCGCTGTGGCATAATATTTCGGACAATGAGCGTTTCTATTTTGTGCATAGCTATTATACTGAGCCTAACAACAAACAGTTTATTTCAGCAACCAGCGAATATGGATTTGAATTTTGCGTCAGCCTTGCTAGGGACAATATTTTTGCCACCCAGTTTCATCCCGAAAAATCCCAGCACGCCGGACTGCAACTTTACGCTAACTTCCTCAACTGGAACGGAACTCTCTAAAATAAAAACCCATTACAGCACCTTAAATAAAAGACCAAAATCGATAAAACCAAAGAATAAAATGGAACGACCATGTTAATTATCCCAGCAATTGATTTAAAAGACGGTAAATGTGTACGCCTGCGACAAGGCCGCATGGAAGACGAAACTGTATTTTCTGATGATCCGGTTGCCGTTGCCGCCCAATGGGTAGAGCAAGGCGCAAGACGGTTACATATTGTTGACCTTAACGGTGCCTTTGCTGGCGAGCCGGTTAATGCCAGCGTAGTGCATGAAATTGCAGAAGCCTTTCCGAGCTTACCAATTCAAATCGGTGGTGGTATTCGCGATGAAGATACCATTCAAACCTATCTGACTGCCGGTGTGGAATATGTGATCATTGGAACCAAGGCGGTTAACCAACCACACTTCGTCAATGACATCTGCGCAGAATTCCCTGGCCATATTATTGTTGGACTCGATGCCAAAGACGGCAAAGTCGCGATTGATGGCTGGTCAAAATTATCCAAACACGACGTTATCGATATGGCCAAACACTTTGAAGACGATGGCGTTGTATCCATTGTTTATACCGATATTGGCCGCGATGGTATGATGACCGGCGTTAATGTTGAATCAACCGTTAAACTTGCCCAAGCAGTAACCATTCCGATTATTGCATCTGGCGGCATTACTAATATCGAAGACATAAAAGCATTGTGCGCGGTGCAGGATGAAGGTATTAGTGGCGCGATTACCGGCCGAGCGATTTATGAAGGCACGCTGGACTTTGCTGAAGCGCAAAAATTATCGGATGAACTTAGTGGTTAAAAAAATATAAATCAAGAGCCCCAAATTATGTCATTAGCCAAACGCATCATCCCCTGTTTAGACGTCGATAACGGTCGCGTTGTTAAAGGTGTGCAATTTGTCGATATCCGCGATGCGGGCGACCCGGTCGAAATTGCCCGCCGTTATGATTTAGAAGGTGCCGACGAAATTACTTTTTTAGATATCACCGCCACCTCGGATAATCGTGCAACCATGGTGCATGTTGTCGAACAGGTCGCCAGTGAGGTTTTTATTCCGTTAACTGTTGGCGGTGGCATTCGAAAAGTAGAAGATATTCGCACCATGCTCAACGCCGGTGCCGATAAAGTGGGAATTAATTCCGCCGCAGTTTTTAATCCTGAATTTGTCAAAGAAGCCGCCGCAAAATTTGGTTCACAATGCATTGTGGTTGCCATTGATGCCAAATGTATCAGCGGATCCGGCCAGGCTAAGAAGTGGGAAATTTTTACCCACGGCGGTCGCAAAGGCACCGGTATCGATGCCATCGAATGGGCGATTAAAATGGTCGACTACGGCGCCGGTGAAATTTTATTAACCAGCATGGACAGAGATGGCACTAAAATTGGTTTCGATTTAGACCTCACCCGTGCCATTAGCGAGGCCGTATCCGTGCCGGTTATCGCATCTGGTGGCGTTGGAGATTTAGATCACCTGGTTGCCGGCGTAAAAGAAGGCAAAGCCGACGCCGTACTGGCCGCGAGTATTTTCCACTTCGGTGAATTTACCATTGGCGAGGCCAAGCAACATATGGCCGATGCAGGAATCGAAGTACGCCTGTAAATTTTTACTTTTTTTAAAAGGGTCAAAATACATAATGAACAAGACATGGCTCGACCAAATTAAATGGGACGACAACGGGCTAGTGCCGGCCATTGCTCAGGAAACTGCTACGGGCAAAATGCTGATGATGGCCTGGATGAATCGTGCAGCTTTAGAATTAACCGTACAGGAAAATCGCGCCATTTACTGGTCACGTTCGCGCAATAAACTTTGGCGTAAAGGCGAAGAGTCCGGCTATGTACAAACCTTAAAATCGATTCGACTCGATTGCGATAACGACGTCATACTTCTCGAAGTTGAACAGCTCGGCGGCATCGCCTGCCATACGGGGCGGCATAATTGTTTCTTTAAAGAATTACAGGGTGGCCAGTGGGTTGAAGTTGCACCTGTTTTAAAAGATCCAAAATCTATTTATAAGAAATAACGAGAAAACAATCACAGATATTTCTACTCTTGACTTGTACTATCAGCAAAATGACAACTTCAAAACGTAGTAGGCTTCAACGCCTAACTGGCTTACTAGCTTTGCTTCTAACCGCCACCAATGTCTCAGCCATTCCATTTGGCATTTATGATCCTCGCTCACTTGCAATGGGCGGTACCGGTGTGGCGGCAGCAACAAGTATTAATGCTGTTCACTACAACCCTTCTCTGTTGGCTCAATATAAGAAATACAAAGAAAAAACAGGCCAACAGGCTTTTTCCTTTCCAGTTATTGCCGGACGCGCATCAAAAACCCTGCAAGATATTTCCGATATAAATGATAGAAATTACGATAGCAGTGTATCCAATGCAATCAATACTTATAACGCCAACCCATCGATAGTCAATGCCGATAATGCTTTAGTCACTATACAAAACTTGCAGAATGACTTATCCAGTATTTCCAACAAAATAATTCTGGCCGATCTGAGTGCTTCATTAGTAATTGGAATCCCATCCAAACATGCAGGAGGCGCCTTTTACTTTTTGCAACGCGGCGTAGGCGACGGCAACGTCAATGTCTCATCGAGTGATAGCGCTTTGATTAATGACTATCGCGAAGCGCTTTTGTTTATTTCATCAGGTGGCTCACAAGGGAGCGCTCATCCGGAGCTATTCAATGGCAGCAATCTGATTGATCCAGTTAACACGTTCACCTCAAATGCCAATGCACGCGCTGCGGTTATAACAGAAATTGGTGTCAGCATCGCTTCAACGTTTAATCTCTTTGGTTCACCTGTTGCACTAAGCATAAAACCTAAAATTTATAAAATTAAAACCTTTGACTACAGCTCGTCCATTACGGGAGATAGCATTAACAGGCAAAGCCAAACTGACAAGCAATGGAATTTAAGCCTGGATTTAGGGGCAAGCTACAACATAAATGAAACATGGCGTGTCGGTCTGGTACTAAAAGACCTAGTAGAAAAAAACTTTCAAACCGGTAATGGTAATACGATATCAATAAAACCTCAGCTTAGATTTGGCATTGCTCGGTCTACACCATCTTACATGTTAACAGCAGACATCGATGTAATAGCCAATGAAGGTGTGTTTAACAATAATAAAAGCCAATACCTAATGTTAGGCTTTGAAATGCCGCTATCTTACGTAAGGTTAAGAGCGGGCTATCGTTACGCCCTTGTATCTGGACTTGCAAATGAAGCAGGAATTTTCTCCGCCGGAGTTGGAATGAATATAAAATCGTTCTATTTCGATTTTGCCTATTCGGAAAACTCACAACAACTTGGTCTTGGTTTAATGTTTGGTTTTAACTTTTAACAAAATTACATTCACGAACACAAGCCGTTCAATTGCGTACTACTGCATCTGCGCTGGCATGGTTATTATTCGTCGCCCGGCCGAATCTGTTTTAACCTTACCCATTGTCTTAAGACTTTTAGATACATCAACACTGCCAACATTAACTGGTATGGCAAAACTACGACTTTGGTTTTTATCCGTTACCAACGTAGCGGTAACATAAATATAATATAAACCATTATTTGCAGCAGACACTTCTAGGCTTATATGCGACTCCTGCCCTTGTGGCAAAATTCCAAAGTTATACTGCTTTAAATGGTTGCCACTCACCAGCCCCGAGTCAAACTTAAAACTCACCAGCAAGTCATCAATGTCTTTTTTATTAATAAAGGTTATTTTTATTTCTGTTTCTGCACCTGCAATAATTTCATCTTCAGCAATATAGTGCATATCAACCGCACCAGCCGGTTTACCGGTAAATACTTTTACATCTTTTTTTGCAATGCCCATATTATTAGTACTTGATGCCAGTTTTGTATTCGATTCGCACGCCAGTAAAACAACCACAGCGACAGCCGCAACAATTACAATTTTAAATATCGACATATTGTTCCGCGCTCCATTTATAAAGTTGAAAAAACCGGTAGCTGATTATTATTACCTGGATTATTAGTTAGCTCAGAATCACCATATATATCAGTAATTACGTCAATATTCTGCCCGCTTAATAAACTGTTAATAGCATTAACGGATGCCGGATTATTATCTTTTAATGATTTCACAAAACTAAAAATACTGGTCACTGCCGGGGTATTTTTTTGCGCTGCTGTCATCACACTGTAAATAGCCGAAAAACTTATCTGGTTACTAAAATCATATAGTAATACGTGTACCGAACATTCGCTATACCAACCCGGCTGGGTGCAACTACTGTTCGCGCTCACATCAAAACTAAAACCGCTGCCTTGCGACGCACCACTGGCATCACGGTATACTGCATCGCCACTGGCAATACCCGAATAGGCATTTCCAAAACCTTCACCAAAGGCTAATCTTATATCAAGTATATTATTGATAGAATGCGACCCGCCTATCGAATCGGAACGTGAAAAATTGGTCTCAAAATAATGCGCCCATTCGTGAATAACCACATGCTTATCATATTCATCAATATCATTATCGGCTTTGCCTAAAATATAGATTGCCGTGCCATCAAAATGGGACGCGGTGATCTGCCCAGCGGCTTTGTCTCCTACGCTGGCAATATTGTTAATACTCCAGTTTATATTTAGTGCTGGGTAAACCAGGCTTGAGTCCACTGCCAGTACTTTTTGAAATGCAGAATAAATACTATCTATAATCGCAAATGGTGCTGCTACACGCGTAGTGGTGTATGCACTACCACCCCAGCCTGATGCCGCATTCAAGTTGTGATTAGTCACATTGGCCGCACTATTAATGGTTGAGCCATCCATCGTATACAAGGCACCACTGCTGGTGTTATCAACCACTTTAAAGTTCCAGGTACCTGGTGCATTACTGTCAAGCATTTGCGCATAGACGCGTACAAAATTATCCACACTTGCGGACGCGGTTAACGAGTAATTACCATTCGCATCGGTTACTGTCGTGTCGTACATTGAACCGGCACATATCATTTCAACAACTACCCCTTTTATCGGCTCCTGGGTTGTGCCGCTTGCATAATTTAATCCGTTGGTCGATGTGTTATGCGCGACCAAATCATAGGTGATTGTTCCTGTTACGGTTATTTCACCAGCACTCGAACACGATGAGGTAGCGCTACTGGCTTTTTCATTACTGTTTAAAGCCGCTTTAGCTAAAGAAATAGCCGTTGAATCTTGTGTCGATTTATTGCTATCAAAATTATATGCAATGTTGACCTCATAACATGTAATCGCTGAGGTAGCACCGCTTGAAGTATATTGATATTCCAGCAGGTCAAGAACATAGTCGCCCTCTGAAATGCTAACCGTCAGGGTTTCATAATTTGCTCTGGTGCCTTGAGCGATGCCAACCAGCTGGCCTTTTTTATACAAACGCAAATCAGGGTCCGAAGACTCCAGCCCTGATGTTTTCGTTGCGGTTATTTTAATTTGTTGCGTCTGGCTAATACTAAAACGCATTAAACGCCGCACGCCAAGTTTGTTCAAGACGCCGTTTTCATTTGTGGTACAGATATTTTCTGCCGATGACTTTGCCACTGTCGCACCACTGTCTCCACCACCACTACGGCTACAGCCGGCTGTAACAATAATGCCTGCTAACAGTAAAAAACTTGTTCGACGAAATCCCAACGTGATCACCGCACTCTCATTTCAAACCCAGTAACGTTAGCGGTGAGGATGAGAATAATCTTTAATTAAAGCACGCTTTTATCCGTTCAAATTCGACAAAAATGCCATGACCGAGCGACCCAAGGTAGTTTAAACTAGGCCGATGGAAAATATATTACAACAGCTCGCTGAAGTACTCGAAGAACGCAAAAAAGCCGATCCCGAGTCCTCGTACGTCGCCAAACTCTACGACAAGGGTTTAGATAGTATTTTGAAAAAAATCGGTGAAGAAGCCACCGAAACCGTGATGGCGGCTAAAGACGGAGATGCCGACAAGATCATCTATGAAACGGCTGATTTGTGGTTTCACTGTATGGTTTTACTTGCAAATCAAGGACTTAAGCCTGATGATGTGCTTAATGAACTAGCCCGTCGCTTTGGGCTATCAGGAATAGAAGAAAAAGCCAGTCGAAACAAAGACTAGTTTAGCTCGGGATATAAAATCACATACTGCTCGGTTACCAGAATGATTAAAGAATAGCGCCATTCCTGTGTGATTTTGGCGGGAATGACATAAGTTTTGCTATCCCGAATTCAGGTTAAATACGATATAATACCCTGCTAAACTAATTAGCAACTGACATGTTGGAGTAAACGAAATGGGTTTTGGTGTAACAGAATTAATTATTATCTTATTAATCGTACTGGTGCTGTTTGGCGCAAAACGTCTAAAAAACGTGGGTTCTGACCTCGGTTCGGCGGTTAAAGGTTTTCGCTCTTCAATGAAAGATGAGGAGAAAGGCCATCTCGAGAAAAAAGACAGCGACGTTATCGAAGGCGAAGTAACTGGTTCGAAAGTTGATCAAGCCAAAGATAAAGACAAAGTCTAGTTAGACTTTTCACTGTTGTTTTTAAATAGACTTATACACTATGTTTGATATTGGCTTTTGGGAACTCGGCGTCATCATGATTGTTGGCCTGGTCGTTATCGGCCCCGATAAATTACCGGGCATTGCCCGCAGTGCCGGCAAATGGGTTGGCAAGGCACGCTATTTTATAAGCAGCGTCAAACAGGACGTGCAAAAAGAACTGCAAGCAGAAGAGTTAAAACAAGCCATTGAGCGCGATGCCGGCCTCGATGAAATAAAGCAAATAATGAATACCGATAAATTCACTCTCGAAGAAGAGGATGACCCCGGTTACCTCGTCAATGCCATTGATGACGATGGCGGCAGCCTTGATGATGATGATGACAGTAACAATACAAGCACCGCGACAGCTACAAAAACTGATGATGCCAACAACATCGATACCAGCAACAAAGCCGACACATGACACCCAACGAACAGCCTACTAAAGAAGCAGAAATTCCTTTTTTATCGCACCTAATCGAACTACGCGATAGATTACTGCGTAGCGTGCTTTTTGTCCTGATCATCTTTGCTGGACTGTTTTACTTTGCCAACGATATTTACCAGTTTGTCGCTGCCCCCATTATGGAAGCCCTCCCCGAAGGCAGCACCATGGTGGCCACTAAAACAACCGCGCCCTTCTTAACCCCGTTTAAACTCGCACTGGTAACCTCTATTTTTATTGGTATGCCCTTTTTGCTTTATCAGGCCTGGGGCTTTATTGCACCGGGGCTTTATAAACATGAAAAGCGGCTTGCCTACCCATTATTATTTTCAAGCATTGTGCTTTTTTACGCTGGGATGGCCTTCGCCTACTTTGTGGTTTTCCCGCTTATATTCTCATTTTTAACCTCGATGGCGCCCGCCGGTGTCACCGTTTTACCCGATATAACCGACTACCTGGATCTGGTGCTGAAACTCTTCTTTGCCTTTGGTATCGCTTTTGAAGTCCCCATTGCTACTATTATTTTTGTTATTGTTGGCTGGACGACTCCAGAAAAACTCACCGAAAAACGTGCCTATATTATCGTTGGAGCTTTTGTCGTTGGCATGCTGCTCACGCCGCCCGATATTGTTTCACAAGTAATGCTCGCCATTCCTATGTGGCTCCTGTTTGAAGTCGGGGTTATCTTTTCACGCTTAATCCTGAAAATGCGCAAGGAAAGAGAAGAAGAAATCCTCGCTGCCGAAGAAAAAGAATTATCTGACGACGAAATGGATGATGAATTCGATAAAGCCATTGCCGAAGAGCAAGCACTGGAAGATTCAGACGACAAAGACGACAAAGACGACAAAGACGACAAAGACGACAAAG
>VAPL010000794.1_pt1 | contig 41692 bp, 35 predicted proteins | sample 3395061 | NCBI WGS metagenome assembly VAPL01 (sample SAMN08290444, study PRJNA428436) | hydrothermal vent metagenome | isolation source: Deep-sea hydrothermal vent chimney 2 | place: Pacific Ocean: Juan De Fuca Ridge | depth 2182 m m | reverse complement strand
GTCCCCCCTTCAGGGGGGACAAGCGAGTCTGCGAGCGAGGGGGGACCGCGAGCCCGCGAGCCCGGTACGGCAAAGACTTGGAGACAAGCGAGTCTTCGAGCGAGGGCGGACAGCGAACCCGCGAGCCCGGTACGGTAGAGACCCGGCCCCAAGTGAGTCCGCTACGCCCTACGCCTGTACGTAGTTCCTCACCGATGGCGGGAGTCCGACTCCGGGCTCGAGGTCGGGGGCCGGTTCGGGCGTGCCGGGTGTGACGGTGAGCGGGATCACTCCGGCCCATATCCCGAGGCCCATGTCCTCTTCATCGTCACCGGGAGGGCCCGTGCGAACCTTCGCCGAAGCTTCGGTGATATCGAGTGCAAGCAGGCGTGTGCCTGCGTCCTCCTTCTCCGTCGGCTGACGCGACTCGGCCCATCGGCCCGGAAGGACGTGATCTGTGATCGCCTCGAACGCAGCCGTTCGCTCCTGCGGATCGATGACGACACGCGGCCTCCCGAACACGACCACGGAGCGGTAGTTGAGCGAGTGGTGGAACGCCGATCTCGCGGCAACGATGCCGTCGACGATCGTGGCAGCAACACACACGTCGGTGTCGACCGTCGTTCGCATCATGCGCGACGCGTGCGATCCGTGAAGATAGAGGGTGCCACCGATGCGCGCATGGATCGTCGGGACGGCGACCGGGCCCTGGTCGGTCGCGAACGCGATGTGACAGATCAGGGCCTCATCGAGGACCTGATAGATCAACTCGGCGTCGTAGACGCCTCGCTCAGGGATCCGCTTGACGGTACTGCGCTCAGATGGTGGGGTCATGCCCCCAGTCTACCTGCCACCCGCTACGCGAGGCCACGCTGCCAGACCTCGACGAGCTCCGCGTAGCGTCGTGAACCGGCAACGAGTTCATCATGGGTTCCCTCTGCTTGGATGGATCCGGCGTCGATCATGACGACACGATCGGCACGCTCGGCCGACCGCAGCCGATGAGCGATGACGATCGACGTCCTCCCGGAAAGCAGCGTGTGCAGGGCGGTCTCTACCTTGGCCTCTGTCTCGGGATCGAGGTTCGAAGTCGCCTCGTCAAGGACGATGATCGACGGGTCCGCAAGGAAGGCTCTAGCGAGCGCGATCAGCTGCCGCTCACCCGCGGAGAACCGCGAGCCGCGCTCACGCACCTCGGTATCGAGCTGGTCGGGAAGAGATCGGATCCAATCGGTGATGCCCATCACGGAGAGAACCTCCCACAGTTCGTCGTCGCTTGCGCCAGGCTTCGCATAGGCGAGGTTCTCGCGGAGTGTCCCGGCGAACAGGAAGCCGTCCTGGGGTATCAGCACCATCGCTTCGAGGCGCGAACGATGCGTGAGATCCTTGAGATCGGCACCGTCGATCGTCACCACACCCGCTGACGGATCGTAGAACCGCATCGCGAGCTTGGCGAGCGTCGACTTGCCCGATCCGGTCTCACCAACGATGGCGACTCGCTCACCCTGGGCCACATGGATATCGATGCCGTGGAGTACGGGCACGTCGGTGTCGTACGAGAACTCGACCGACGCGAAACCAACCTCGCCCCGTACGGGCTGCGTCAGGTCGTAGGCACCCGGACGCTCATCGACCACGACCTTCTCGTCCATGAGACCGAAAAGCTTGCCGAGCGCTGCAAGGGCAGACTGAAACAGGTTGTAGACGTTCGAGAGGTTGATGATCGGCTGGAAGAACCAATCGAGGTACAGCAGGAACGCCACGAGTGTCCCGATCGTCATCGATCCATCGATCACCCTTCCCGTCCCGATCGCAAGGGCAGACACGACCGCTACCACCCGGAGGAACGCGACGACAGGGAAGTACCACGAGATCGCCCGGGCAGCAGCCATGTTCGCATCGAAGTGTTGTTCGTTGATACGCCCGAACGTCGAAGCCTGTGACCCTTCCTGGGTGAACGCCTGAACGACCCTGACCCCCGTGATGCCCTCCTGGAGCGTGGCAAGCACACGTCCGATCTGCTCGCGGACCATGTCGTATGCCTTGCGAGCCTGCCGCTGGAAGATGACAGATACGACGAGGAGGACGGCAACGACGCCGAACACGGCAAGCGCCATCGTCAGGTCGACGAGACCCATCGCAACAGCGACCCCGACGACCGTGAGCACGTTGCTCAGCGCCATGACTGCCCCGTCGGAGGCGAACTCCTGGAGGGACTCGATGTCGGCAGTCATCCTCGAGACGAGGACCCCACTCTTGGAGCGGGAGAAGAAGCCCATGTCGAGTCGAAGCATCCGCGAGAACACCGTCGAGCGGAGTTGAACGAGGTAGCGTTCACCAACGTAGGACACGGCCCACTGCGACACCGCGGTGGCGAAGTACTGCAACACGAGCAGCCCGACGTAGATTCCGGCAGCGGTGAGAATCGCCGACTTGTCCCCGAGCGTGATGCCCTCATCGATTCCACCGCGAACCACGAGGGGGCCAAGAAGGCGAACAAGCGTCCCGACGACGGTGGCACCGAGGGCTCCGATGAACGGCCACCGCAGGCCGTGTGAGATCCGAGCCGCTCGAGCGATCAACCGTCCAGGCTGCTCGACGCGGTAGTCACCGGCTGAGGACATGAACTTCACCGCCCCACCCCCTCCTCGGTGGCTGCAAGCACCTCGCCGTACCGTGGAACATCCCGCAGCAGCGACTCGTGCGGGCCGAAAGCAACGAGTTCGCCGCCTTCGATGAACGCAACGTTGTCGACGATTGCAAGCGTCGACGTCCGATGGGCGACGATCACCGTCGTGCGCCCCGACATCACCTGTCGGAGCGCCTCCTGGATCTCGGCCTCGACAACCGCATCGACCGAAGACGTTGCATCGTCGAGCACGAGAATTCGCGGGTCACGCACGACACCGCGTGCGAGACTCACCCGCTGACGTTGACCACCGGACAGCGTTGCGCCCCGCTCTCCAACGACCGTGTCGTAGCCCTCGGACATGGCACAGATGAAGTCATGTGCCCTGGCAAGTCGAGCAGCAGCCCTCACCTGCTCGTTCGATGCCATCGGGTGCCCCACGCGAACGTTGTCGGCGATCGTCGAGGAGAACAGGAACGTCTCCTGGAAGACCACCGACACCTCACTGCGAAGTTGGTCGAGGCGCATATCGCGTACGTCGACACCATCGATGAGGATCGCTCCTTGCGAAACGTCGTAGAACCTCGGTATCAGGTGTGCCAGCGTCGACTTTCCCGCACCGGTGGCTCCAACGATCCCGACCGACGTGCCACCGGGGATCGTCACGGACACACCGTTGAGCACCTCGGTCCCGTCGGGGTAGGTGAACGACACGTTGTCGATCGTGATCTCTCCCGGCCCCGGTTTGAGTTCGACGGGGTGTTTCGGATCGTGGATCTCAGGCGCGGTCTCGAGCAAGCGGTCTATCCGGGATGCCGCAGCGGCCGAGCGTGGGAGGTTCGCGAAGAACCATCCGGTGATCATCAACGGCAGCACCATCACGGCGAGGTACTGGGTGAAGGCGACGAACTCGCCGATGGTTATCGCCCCGTCGACCACGCGTATCCCGCCGACTGCCAACACGGCAACCGTTCCCAGTGCCGGGATGATCTCGAAGAACGGCCGGTGGATCGCTCGCTCCTTTGCCATCCCCATCGCCGAGTCGTAGATGATCTCGGCTTTATGGTCGAGCTTGTCCTGTTGCTGAGCTTCCTGACCGTAGCTCTTGACAACCTCGATCCCGGACACGGTCTCTTCCACGACGTGGGACAGTTCGGATAGGCGCTGCTGCAGATCGAACGAGTAACCGACGACGCGGTTTGCGAATCGAGCAGAGGCGAACAGCAACGCAGGCACCATCAACGATGAGACGAGGCCGAGCACCGGGTCGATCACGACGAGAACCACCGACACGACGAAGAACATCACGATGTTCGCGAGCGTGATCGGCAACATTGCAAGGATGAGTCGCAGCTGGGACAGGTCCGACGACGCTCTTGCCATCAGCTCCCCGGTCGAGGTCACGTCGTGGAAGCTGAATGCCATCCTCTGAATGTGGGCGAAGATCCTGTTGCGGACATCAGCCTCGGCGCGGTAGGACAACTTGAACCCGAAGTAGCGCCGCAACGAGATGCCGACGGCCTGAATTGCACCTGCAAGGAGCATTCCAACGAGCACAGGCCACACGACCGACGGGTCGGAAGCGCCGACCGAGCGGTCGATGACGATACCGACCAGGTACGGGATCGTGATGATCGTCGCCATCCAGATGAGCGCCCCGAAGATGGAGACGAACGCGATCGCGCGGTAGCTACTGAGCAGTCGGAGAAGGAGTGCTACCCCGCTCTTGAGATCCTGGATCTGTGTCGTGCTGTGGCCCTCGCTCATCATCGTCAGGGTAGATATCGTCTCGAGTGCTCCAGGCACCGACTCCTGCACCGATGGCGATCGGTGCTGCGACGAGCACGATGCCCATGAAGTACACCCACACCAGGATGACCCCGAGCACACCGAACACGGCAACGGCATCGAGCTGCTTGGTCGGTGCAAGATCGAAGATGACACGTGAGCCGATCACGATGATCACCTCGACGATGGCTGCTGTCATCAAGGGCATCGCCACCGGATCAGGGGGACCGAAACGGTAGATCGCCCACAGCAGGACGTATCCGAGCAAGAGCGACGCGATCGATACGCCGCGCTGTACGAGGCCGCCGCTGCTGAGGCCAATCAACTCGGCGAACCTGACCCAGGCGGCCTCGCCGAACAGCAGGAGCGCGTATCCGGCGAGCACACCGAACATCGCCCCGACTGTCACGAGAATCCCGATCATCCGGGTGTGGAAGTATCCGCGGTCATCCTCGCCACCCTGGATCAAGCGAAGCGCCTTCTGGACGGCGTACACAGCCCTGGATCCGGACCAGAGGGCAACGGCAACCGATATTGCAAGCACCAGCCCCTGGTCGTCGCTGACCAGCCTCACCGATTGGTCGATGATGTCTCCGAGGAACGATGCAACGTCCTGTGGAAGCGTGCTCGCGATGAACCCTCTCAACTCATCGATCGCTGCCCTCGAGACGTCGAACAACGTGACGATCGACACGAAGGCGAGGGCGAGCGGCACGAGGGCGAACAACGTGTTGTACGCGATCGCTGCGCCCATCAGGAGGGGATCACCGCGCGTCCACTGCACGAGCCCGAGAGAAACGAACCTGCGCACGAACGCAACCGACTTGTTCACACGGCGAGCCTAGGCCAAGGAATCACGACAGAGACCGTCGGTCTTCACCCGACGCACCTCGCGTATCGGGGACGCCTCCCTACACTCGCCACGATGCGAAAGACCATGTTCCTCGTGATCGGGTTCTCCTTGCTCGCCTCGGCATGTGTCGCCGGCGGGGAGAACGTCATATCTGCCGGTGCAGCGTCCCCGACGGTCACGACACTGCCCCCCGTCAACGGGTCGACGATCCCCCCCGACACGACAGACTCGACCGTCGTCGATGACACGACAACGACCACCACGACGATACCGCAGCGTCCTGTGGGCGTGGTGACCCCCGAGACCGTGTACGAACCGTGGGGTTCGGTCACCGGTCTCACGATGTTCCGAGGCAACCCGACACGAACATACTTCGGATCCGGTCCGGTGCCCGAGTCGCCACCGAGCCAGCTCTGGCGATACCCGGAACACGCGATGTCCGGATCGTCACCTGTGGGACGAGAACCCAAGGTCTGGTCCGGGACCGGCTGGACGGGCCAACCCGTGGTCTGGGAGAGACCCGACGGCAAGACCGAGCTGATATTCGGAGCGTACGACAAGAAGATCCACTTCGTCGACGCCGACACCGGTACCGATCTGCGCCCTCCGTTCGACATGGGCGACATTATCAAGGGCAGCGTCACGCTCGATCCCGACGGCTACCCCCTCCTCTACACAGGCTCGAGGGACCCCCGTTTCCGCATCCTGGCACTCGACGGTGACGAGGTTCGCGAGGTGTGGTCGCTCCACGCACGTTCCGTCGAAGGCATCTGGAACGACGACTGGGACTCGAACCCTGTGGTCATCGACGACATGATGTACGAGGGCGGAGAGAACTCGTGGTGGTTCGCTGTCAAGCTCAATCGCGGGTACGACGCAGACGGCAAGGTGACCATCGACCCACAGGTCGTCTACAAGACAAAGGCTTGGTCCGACGAGCTCCTCACCGAACTGGGTCGCGATCAGTCCGTCGAGAACTCGACCGTCGTCTTTGGACAAAAGGCGTACTTCGCGAACAGTTCGGGACGCATACAGGGCATCGACCTGACCGACATCGAGAACGGCAACGGTGAGATCTTCTTCGACTTCTGGACCGGCGACGACACCGACGCCACGATGTCGATCGACAGGGACGGGTTCCTCTACGTCATCTCCCACGCAGACCACGAGAAGGACAGCAACCTGGCTGCCAGGCGTGTCAGGGAGATCGGCTCACTCATGAAACTCGACACGTCGATCCCCGCGACCGGGCTTCAGAGCCTCGAACCGATCGTCTGGAGCATCGAGATCCCCGCCGCTCGAGGCCAGGACACCGGCGCGTGGGCGACACCGGCGCTGCATCCCGACGGCATCATCTACGTTGCAACCGACAGCGGCGAGCTCCTCGCCGTCGACACAGATACCGGGGAGAAACTGTGGGAGGACGACATCGGCGTCAACGCATGGTCGTCACCGGTCATTGCGGACGACACCCTCATCATCGCCGTCAACTGCTTCTCCCAGAACTCGGGGATACGCGCCTACAACCTTGCCGATCCCCGTAGCCCGGTCGAGATGTGGACGATGCCTGCCACCGACGGCTGCATCGAATCGACCCCTGCCGTATGGAACGGACGGATATACGTAGGTTCTCGAGACGGGTTCATGTACGCTTTCGGTTCGTGACCACATCTCAGTCGTCCGGCATCGGGGAAACCCTTCGATTCGCGTTCATCATCGTGCTCATCACCGCCGGTGGTCTGGCGACGCTTGCCACGGTCGCCGGGTTCTTCGGCGACATCTGGTGGGGTTTCGACCTCGTAGCGAACTACCGCTGGCATCTGATGTGGATCACCCTCGTCTCTGCGATCCTCTTTGCGTTGACGGCGAGAGGTATCGCCACGATCGTGTTCATTGCGGCCTCGTTGGTGAACGGCTGGCTCATCGCACCGTTGTGGACGGGCTCTCAACCCCCGGGGACGGGCGAGGACGGGGTGCGGATCGTTCAGGTGGACATGAGTGGCACGGTGAACGACGACGGGACTGTGCTGCGGTGGTTGTTCGACTCGGAAGGTGACCTGATCGTGATCTCAGGTATCACGAGAAGTCGGGCCGCTCCCCTCGCCGCCAACGGCTCCCCCTACCGAATGCTGGCAGCCCCCCTGTCACCAGACCTCACAGGCATCGTGATACTCGGCAAGGACGCGTGGAGTGTCGATGCCACCATGACCGATGCCGGCGAACCCGTGTACCGCGTGAGTGTTCCGTCGGGGAACGGTCGTATCGACGTGGTGACCACGTGGGGTGAGATGGCAACATCGGGCGAAGCAGCCGATGCGCTCGGCCTCCGCCTGGCCGGGATCGGTCAAGCGATGGATGCGGCCAACAACCCTGTGGTCGTCGTCGGCAACATCGGTGCGACACGATGGTCCAAGGGGATGCGGGCGTTGCAATCCACGTACGGCCTTCGTGACGCAGCGGAAGGTAGCGGCTATCTCTCGACGTGGCCCGTGTCGGACATCGACATCATCGGTGGGTGGGCCGGCATCCCGATCGATGTCGTGTTCGTGGGCCCGACGTTGACACCGCTCGAACTCGCAACAGGCCCCGACCTCGGCGCCGAACACCTCCCCGTTACGGTCGTCGTCGGACCGTCGTTCGAGAACTGACCCGGGTCACATCACAGATCTGAGCACACCGCCGTCGACGTGCAGTGTCGCTCCCGTGATGTAGGAAGCTGCAGGTGACACCAGGAAGGTCGCTGCCGCAGCGAACTCCACGGGATCTCCATACCGTCCGAGCGGAATCGCATCCTCGTTCGCCGTGCGAACCTGAGCTCTCGATCGACCGACGCGATCAGCGACTGCTGCGTCGAGCTCGTCGAGCCGCTCGGTGGCGATCCGGCCGGGGATCAACTGGTTGACCCGGATGCCGTCTCCCGCCCACTCGTTGGCAAGCGTCTTGGCCAGTGCAGCGACACCGGCACGGAAGATGTTCGACATCGCAAGGGGCCCGATCGGCTCTCGTACCGACACCGACGTGAGGTACAGCATCGTCCCGCCACGGCCGAGGTGTGGGCGAGCAGATCGTGCGAACGCCATTGCTGAACGCAGGGTCAGACGATACGCAGCATCCCAGTCGTTCGGCGTCGTCTCGTCGAACGTCGCAGAAGGAGGACCACCTGCGTTCGGTATCACGATGTCGATTCCGCCGAGACGACGGGCTGCATCGTCGAGCCAGGACCGTACCGCGTCGTCATCGGAGACGTCGACCTCGGCTGCAGTCACGGCCGCACCGCTTTGACCGGCGATGCGCTCTGCCGTATCTCGTGCGTTGGTGAGTGAGCGAGAGGAGAGTTCCACGATGCAGCCCTCACCGGCAAGGCTCTCTGCGATCGCTGCGCCGAGTCCTCGCGATGCGGCGGCGACGAGCGCCCGCTTTCCGTTGAGTTGTAGATCCATGACCCTCACACTACTCCCCGGCGAAAAGGCGTTGAACCGCGCCGATGTCGTGTTTCCCGTTCCCAAACAGGGGAGTCTCGCCGAACAGCCATCGCTTCGGGCGCTCCGGTGCCCGGAGGTGCTCCGCGGCGAGTTCACGGAGACGAGCCTCGGACGCGACGTCGGGTCCCTCGACGAGAACACACACGACGGCACCCCACTCAGGATCCGAAACACCGACGACGACGACGTCGTCGACCTCTGGAAGACCCATGATCGCTTCGCGTACGACGGTCAGGTCGACGTTCTCTCCCCCGGTGATGACGACGTCGTCGCGTCTCCCGACAACCGCAAGGTCGCCGTCGGACGTGAGATACCCCAGGTCCGACGTTGCGAACGGGCCATCTCTCTGTGGCTCTCCAAGGTACCCGCCGAACACGGCAGGACCATCGACGACGATCACACCTGGCGCACCGACACCGCAATCCCCGTCCCCGTCACGTTCGATCTCGACCGTGAAACACTCGAGTGGTGGACCGATGACATCGGCGGCCTTTGGCGCTCGACCCGGAACTGCGGTGGCGATCTGGGACGTCGTTTCGGTCATCCCGTAGGTCGGGACCAGATGGATCCCTCTGCGTTGAGCATCGTTGTACACACGACGCGGGATCCGGGCGCCGCCGGTCAGGACGGTGCCGATCTCCGCGAGCACATCTGGCACCGTCTCGAGCAATCGGTAGAGCATCGTGGGGACGAGTGAAGCGAACGTCGGGCGCGTACGAACGAGGAGGTCGGTGAGTGAATCGTTGAATGGCGCAGCGACTATTGCACCACCGGCCTCGAGCGACCTCCACAGCACCGAGAGCCCACCGACGTGCGTCAAAGGCAGCGTCGCGAGCCATCGGTCCTGGGACCCGTTGCCGAGGCGTGTTCGCGAGGCAGCGACCGATGCTGCGATGTTCTCGTAGCTGAGTGGCACCATCTGTGGTCGTCCTCCCGTGCCCGAAGTTGGGAGGCACACGGCCGCAGAGGGAGGCGGGTGGGCGACCACCTCTGGGCGATGCGTACCGTAGGGCACGACGACTCCCCCGATCTTCATGACCGCGAGCATCTCGACGATCGACGCCACGTCGAGACGCACAGCCACCGGTACGAGGGAACCTGCATCGACCTTGTGACGCAGCGAACCTGCCCGCTGGTGAACCTGGGCAGCGAGATCGCCGTAGGACACGACACCGTCTCCCATCACCAGGGCAGCGGCGTGCGGATCGCGGTCCGTGCTTCGCTCCAACCAGCTCTGTGGAGTATCCGTGTTCATGGGTCACTACAGTATCGCCGGTGCCACCATCACCGGAGGAACCGTGGTTTCAGACATCTTCGACCCGACTGCATGGACGCCGGTTGACGGCTTCGATCTGAATGACATCACCTATCACCGAGCCAGAGACGTCGGCGCGGTGCGTATCGCCTTCGACCGCCCGGAAGTTCGCAACGCTTTCCGCCCCTCCACCGTGGACGAGCTGTACCGGGTTCTGGACCATGCACGGATGACGCCGGACGTCGGCTGTGTGCTCTTGACCGGCAACGGCCCCTCCCCCAAGGACGGCGGCTGGGCGTTCTGTTCCGGTGGTGATCAACGGATCCGTGGCAAGGATGGCTACAAGTACGAGGGAGACGAGGGGGTCGACCCGACACGACTCGGTCGCCTGCACATTCTCGAAGTCCAACGGTTGATCCGGTTCATGCCGAAGATCGTCATCGCCGTCGTACCCGGCTGGGCGGTCGGTGGCGGCCACAGCCTTCACGTCGTGTGCGACCTCACCCTCGCATCGGCCGAGCACGCCGTGTTCAAACAGACCGACGCAGATGTCGCGAGCTTCGACGGTGGGTACGGCTCGGCGCTGCTCGCTCGACAGGTCGGCCAGAAGAGGGCACGGGAGATCTTCTTCCTCGGACGGGATTACTCGGCGCAGGACGCCCACGCGATGGGGATGGTCAACGCCGTCGTACCGCACGACGAACTCGAAGAGACGGCGCTGCAGTGGGCACGCGAGATCACCGCCAAGAGCCCCACGGCACAAAAGATGTTGAAGTTCGCTTTCAACCTTCCCGATGACGGCCTCGTCGGCCAACAGATCTTTGCAGGGGAAGCCACTCGGCTTGCCTACGGAACCGATGAGGCGCAGGAGGGACGCGACGCCTTCCTCGAGAAGCGGGATCCGGACTACTCGTCCTTCCCCTGGCAGTTCTAGCTCCCGGTGACATCCGCTCCGAACCCGTGGGTGATGGCGGCACGACCTGCAACGCTGCTCGCCTCGGTCGCACCTGTGCTGATCGGCACGGCGAGTGCCTGGAGTGACGGCGTGTTCGCTGTGCTCCCCTTCGTCGTCGTACTGGTCGCTGCGCTCGCGATCCAGATCGGTGTCAACTTTGCGAACGATCTCGCAGATGCACAGAAGGGTGCAGATACCGAAGCCCGTATCGGTCCCCAACGGGCCGTAGCGTCGGGTGTGATCTCGATGAGTGACATGAAACGCGGGATCGCCGTCGCGTTCGGTATCGCCGGTGTCGGTGGCATCTACCTCATCTGGTACGCCGGTTGGCCCATCCTCGTCATCGGTGTCGTATCGATCATCGCAGCGCTCGGCTACACGAACGGACCCATCCCCTACGGCTACTACGGACTCGGCGAGCTGTTCGTGTTCGTCTTCTTCGGGATCGTGGCGACGGTGGGGACCCGTTTCGTCTTCTCGAACCCGGTGCCTCCCGAGGCGTGGGCGGGAGGTGTTGTGATGGGGTTCCTCGCGGCGGCGATTCTCGAGGCGAACAACATCCGCGACATCGATACCGACAGGGAAGCGGGAAAGCGCACGCTGGCAGTCATGGTCGGACGTACCTGGGCGCGACGACTCTTCGCCGCAACACTGATCCTTGCCTTCGTGACGATCATCTTCAGTGTGAGCCTCGGGGTGCTTCCCCCCATGACGATGATCGCACTCGTCGTCGCACCGTTGAGCATCCCGCTCATCCGCACCGTGTACACCGAAACGGCGGGTCCACCGCTCATCGGTGTCCTCAAGAGAACGGCGCAGCTCCAGATGTTCGCGGGACTTCTCCTGTCCCTCGGCATCGTGTTCTGATCACGCGAAGGTAGGCTCGCCTTCCGTGACCAACTCCGACACCCCGTTTCGATACACGGCCGACCTCATCGGCGGGTTCGCCGATGAGGGGTGCACCGTTGCCTTCATCTCGCCGGGATCGCGCAGCACACCGCTGACGCTGGCTCTCGCCAGCGACCGCCGGATCGACGACATCTCGATCAGGGATGAACGATCCGCTGCCTTTGCAGCCCTCGGGTACGCCAAGGCGACCGGCACACCGGCGATCATCGTGTGCACATCGGGCTCTGCTGCCGCCCACTACCTGGCTGCGATCGTCGAAGCCGACCAGTCGGTGACCCCACTCCTCGTGCTGACGGCGGACCGCCCTGCACGCCTCCGGGGCACCGGAGCCCCCCAGACCATGGATCAAACCCGGTTGTACGGCCCTCACGTCAAGACGTTCGTCGAACTCGACCCGGCGTCACCGAACAGTTCGGGCCGTGACGACGCTGCTGCACTTTACGCGGCGGCGGTGACGCCTCCTGCCGGACCCGTCCACGCGAACGTTCCTTTCCAAGAGCCGCTCCTGCCGAGCATGCCGGTGAACCCCGCTCCACCCTCCCGTTCGACCGTGTCGATCGACGTGCCCGCTGTACCGAGCGGCCTGTTCGCCGATCTCGAAGGCCGCAACGTCCTGATCGTCGTGGGAGGCAGAACCGATCCCGAGTTGGCGAACCTCATCTCGAAGGCGGCTGCGGACCTGGCTGCTCCCATGTTCGCCGATCCCCAGGCGAACGCCACCGGGCCCAACACTCTGTCGTACGGCGACCTGATCGTCGGTGCCGGAAGCCCCGTTCCCCACGCCTTGACGCAACACCGACCCGACGTCGTGCTTCGTATCGGCCCCATACCAACATCGAAACCGATGTGGCGTTGGCTCGAATCCTCAGGAACCGACCAGATACTGATCGAGTCGTCCCGACTCGACGATCCGTTGGACTCTGCTAGAACCGTCTTGAAAGCAGATCCGGTCGCCGTATTGAAGGCGAACCCGATGCCACACAACACGGACCGCACCTTTCTCGACACGTGGCTCGATCTCGATGCTGTGGCCGGTGAGGCACTCGAGGCTGCCCTCATCGACGTACCGTTCCCGAACGAGCCCGAGATCGCACGGGTGGTCGTCGGATCCGTCCCGCTCGATACGACACTCTTTGTCGCATCATCGCGTCCGATCCGCGACGTCGATGCGTTCGCAGCCATGAGGAGCGGCGTTCGCGTCATCGCGAACCGCGGGCTCAACGGGATCGACGGCACCATCTCGAGCGCGATGGGGATTGCTGTGGCAGGAACACCGACGACGGTTCTGGTCGGAGACCTCGCCGCCCTCCACGACGTGTCCTCGCTCAGCGAGGTAGCAAGGCTCGGTGTGCCGGTACGGATCATCGTCGTCAACAACGACGGTGGCGGCATCTTCTCGTTCCTCCCTCAAGCATCGAGCCCTCTGGTCGACCCGGACGTGTACGAGCGACACTGGGGAACTCCCCACGGCCTGTTCCTCGCACCGATCGCCGAGGCGATGGGGGTCCCTTCGCTCACCGTTGGAACACGCGAGGCGCTCACAGCAGCTGTGGCGTCACCGATAGAAGGACCGGAACTCATTGAGATCCGAACCGACAGGCGATCCAACATCGGCCATCACGACACCGTCCGACAGGCGGTCGCCGAGGCGCTCCGCCTAGGTGGTGGCGAGGAGATCGAACAACGGCCGTAGTTTCAGTCGTGTCTCTGCAAGTTCCGCCTCTGGTTGCGAGTCGGCCACGATGCCCGCACCTGCAAAGAGATGTGTCCTCCCGTCGTGGATCAGGCCGCAACGCAGCCCGATGCAGATGGCTCCCTCTCCCCGGCCGTTCATCCACCCAACGCCACCCGAGTACCAGCCACGGTCGATCTGTTCGACCTCAGCGATGAAACGCAGGGCAGCTTCACGCTCGACACCGCCGACCGCCGGCGTTGGATGGACGGCTGCGATCACGTCCATGATCCCGACGTCGTCACGCAGGGTTCCGTGGATCTCGCTCGAAAGATGCTGCACCGTGGCCATCCTCTTGAGAGACGGGGTCCCAGGAACCGTCACCTCAGTCGTGAGACGGTGCAGCCGCCGTGCCAGATCGTCGACGACGAGACGGTGTTCCTCCCTGTCTTTGTCCGAAGAAAGGAGCGCGTCGCCGATCGCCGCGTCATCGAGGTCGCCTTCACCGCGCTTTGCAGAACCAGCGAGCGGGTTCGAGACGAGGCTCCTTCCCCGAACGTCTGCAAGGAGTTCGGGGCTGGCTCCGATGAACACCGAGTCACCAGATTTCCACGCGAAGTTGTAACACTGGGGGTAGCGCTCGACCAGGGCACGGAACACCCGCAGGATGGCAACGGGCTCCGTGGAGTTGACGATCACCGATCGTGCAAGGACGACCTTTTCGAGATCCCCGGACCGAATGACGTCCACAGCCTTGGCCACGGTGCTCGCCCACTCGGTGACGTGGGGATGGGACTCGATGGAGTGATCCCCGGTGTCGTCAACGGCGATCCACTTCGGAGATCGCATCGAGGCGAGCAGTTCGAGGGTCGGCTCGGTTCGTTCGCCATCGGGTACCGCAACGGTCAGTCTGGTCCCTCCGTCGATGCTCTCGAGCGTGATACGAGGTATGAACACCTCAGAAGCCTCGTACCCCTCCCAGGTTGAAGTCGTCGGTCCCTCCGGAGAGAACGCGAACCCCACGAACGAAACAAGATCGTGATGGCCGGCCCCCTCCCGTTCATCGCGAAGTGCAACGAACCGGTCGGGACCGCTCGCCGTCGCCCTCCACGCGGTGCCGAGCCCTGCGATGCGTTCTCCCGACGGTGTCGAGTAGGCCACGGCCCGGTCGACGAGGTCTGCCCCCGTCCGGGCGAAGTCGAAGGTATCGAAGGACACATCGACTCGGGCGACACGGAACCCGCCTCGAGCGTCGAGCTGTCGACGGATCGCATCGATCTGGGGGCGTGACACGAGTTGCATCCCGGCGATGGTACCGGCGTCACCGCGAAGACGGGTCACCGAGGATGCGCTGAATGATCGATGCGATCACGTCGGGACGCTCCATAGGAACGAAGTGCCCGACGTCGGGGACGACGATCAGTTCGGCGTCGCGAAATCGTTCGACGAACGTCGAGAGATGCGGCTCCTGGTGTGTGTCGGAGTGCTCTCCACAGACAACGGTCACCGGTATCGAGATCTGATCGAGACGATCCCATGTGTCATGGTTGAGGCCCTGACGGAAGACCTCTGCCTCGATTCGGGGGAGACACTTGATCTTCCATCCGTCGGGAGAGTCCTCGAAGCCGAAGTCGACGTACGCGGCGAGGGCGTCGGGCTGCCAGTCTCGCAGTGGGCTGTCGAGGAATCTGTCGTACGCTGCCCGACGATCGGTGAACACTTCCCTGCGTCGCTGTGCAGCGTCGGCGATCGGGACATCGGCCATCCGGTAGGGCGGGGGGTAGATGATCGGCTCGATGAGCACGAGGTTACGGAACGTTGCAGGTCGGAGCGCCTCGACCCTGGCGATTGCAGCTCCACCAGAGGAGTGGCCGACGCCCACAGTGGGGCTGCACCCCTCGAGCTTGGAGGCGACGTCCCGTGCGATCGCATCGATCGTGAACGGGCCATCGGTCTCCGTGTTCTCACCGTGACCGAGAAGGTCGACCGACAGCCAACGAAGGTGGGGATGCAGATGGGAGAGTTCCGACACCACAGGACGCCAGACCTCCTTGCAGAAGCCGTTGGCGTGAGCGAACACCACGTCGGGATCACCGGGGGTGCCTTCCACCGCGAAAGACGGCTGGAACTCGCCGGGCTTCACTGGTCGATGACGGTCGTATCGTCGATGCGCCACTCGAGCCTGTTGTCGACGTCGGCGACGCCGTCGAGCCTGCGTGTGAGCTCCTCCATCAACCTGACCTCTGTGCGCGTGCCGATTCTCCCAACGAGCGTGACGACTCCGTTGTGAACTTCAACGGACACGGTTTCGGGATCGACGAACAGCACCCTGCGGATCAAGTCCTCCCTGATCTCGTCTTCGATGAGGTCGTCGGGACGGGTGAACCCGGCGACGATGTCGAACCGCGAGATGATGCCGACCATCCGGTTGTCCTCGACGACGAGCACACGCTTGACGTCGTTGGTGTTCATGAAACGAGCTGCTTCGATCACCTCGAGGCCCGGCTCGACCGTGAGGACCGAGTGGGACATGACCTCTTCGACGGTCTCGGGGGCGGTTCCCTTCTCTGCGCGTTCGACCTCCATGGCAAGGAAATCCCCCTCCGTGATGATCCCGAGCACGTGATCGTCGGGGTCGACGACCGGGAGGCCCGACACCCGATAGCGGAACATCATCCGGGCCGCGTCGCGCACCGATGTGGTCGGTGCAACGGCGACAACGTCGGTCGTCATCAGGTCACGAACGTGCATGCATCCTCACTTACAGCCTCGACGGCAGGTCGGTTCGGGAAGGTATCCACGTCCCCTCCACGGGCCGAACTTTGATTCGTGCGTCCACGATACGCACACCGGCGCCCGGTGTGCCCACTTTCACGGGGTTGAGGTCCATTTCGAAGACTTCGGGAAGATCCTCGATGAGCGCCGATACGCGAAGCAGCGCGTCGATGACGGCCTCGATATCGCCGGCATCACCGCCCCGATACCCCTCGAGCAGCCTGGCAGACTTGACGTCGGTGATCATCTCGCGGGCGTCGAGATCGGTCAACGGGTGGATGCGGAACGCGACGTCCCCGATGAGTTCCACGAAGATGCCGCCGAGGCCAAAGACGATCAGTGGCCCGAAGTTCGGGTCTTCGACCATCCCGATCAGGATCTCGTGGCCTCCCGAGATGAACTCCTGAACGAGTACCCCTTCTACATCTTCGACGACCGACGTCACCTGGTTGTACGCCTCTGTGACCGCTTCTCGCCCGGACACGTCGAGCACGACTCCCCCAACATCCGACTTGTGTACTGCTGACGGGGAGATCACCTTCAAGACGACGGACGTGGGAAGGTGCTCGGCGAACTCGACCGCCGCATCCGCGGAGTGCACGACGACAGATCGTGGGATCGTGATGCCGTACGCCGTGAGTACGGCATCGACGTCGTCGGGATCGAGCCACACACCATCGTGATCGACGCCGGCACTCGCCGCCTCGACGACGGCACGGGCACCGTCACGGTCGATATCGTCGAACCGAACGAGTTTCCCGACCGGCTTCTCCTTCCACTCGGCGTACTCGACGGCACTTCGCAGCGCCATCACAGCGCTTTCCGGGAACGAGTAGATCGGGAACTTCGCTGTGGTGCTCGCAAGCTCGGAGGGGACGCCCGACGAGTTCAGATACACGGAGAGGAACGTCTTGCCCGTCTCGGACTCCTCGGCTGCTCTCCTGATCGCCGTCGCCGTATCGGCCACGCCTTCGTACGACGCCGGGATGAACAGCGCGATCAACGCGTCGATCTCGTCGCTTGCCAGCATCGTCTGGATCGCCCTGTGGTACTCGGCGGGGCCCGCCGCGGCGATCATGTCGATGGGGTTTGCAACGGCGGCATCCTCTGAGAGGAAACTCCGCAACTCGGCCTGGAGCTCATCGGAGAGCTTCGGAACGTGTAACCCGTGCGACTCGATCGCGTCGACGGCGAGGATCGCCGGCCCACCTGCGTTGGTGATGACCCCGACGTTCCTGCCTCGCGGGAGTGGCTGTGTCGAGAGCAACGAGGCGACGTGGAAAAGCTCCTCGAGGGTGTTGACCCGGATGACGCCCGCTTGGGTGAACAGTGCGTCGACGGCTGTGTCGAGACTTGCGAGGGATCCCGTGTGGCTCGACGCAGCCCGTGCCCCGGCCGCCGTCCGGCCGGACTTGACCGCGATGATGGGCTTCTTTGCACCGATCCTCGGTGCAATGCGGGCGAACTGCCTCGCGTTCCCGAACGATTCGAGGTAGAGGAGGATCACGTCCGTGTTTGGGTCCTCCTCCCAGAACAGGAGGAGATCGTTGCCCGAGACATCTGCCTTGTTCCCTACGGATATGAACGTCGAGATGCCGATGCCGAGTTGCGCTGCGTGGTCGAGGATGGCAAGACCGAGGGCGCCGCTCTGGGAGGACATCGCAACGTTCCCCTTCGGAGGCATGATGGGTCCGAACTGCCCATCGAGGTTGACTGCGGGATCGGTGTTGAGCAAACCCATGCAGTTGGGTCCGACCATGCGCATGCCTGCACCGCGTGCGATCTCGAGAAGGTTTCGCTCCACCGAGGCCCCCGTCTCTCCGACTTCGGAGAACCCAGCTGAGATGACGACGACCCCTTTGACGCCTTTGTCCGCACACTCCTGGACAACGTCTGTCACGAGCGGCGCAGGGACGACGATGAACGCTAGATCGACCCTGCCCGGAATGTCTTTTACCGATGAATACGTTGGGATCGATCGTACGATCGCCGTCTTCGGGTTCACCGGGTACACCGGCCCCATGAAGTCGGCGTTGATGATGTTGTTGAAGAGTCGGCCACCGATCGATGCCTTGTTCCTGCTCGCACCGATCACTGCGATCGACTGGGGGTAGAACAGGGGAAGGATGCTCGCAGCGGTCGCTATCTGCTCCGCCTTCCCTTCCGCTGCCATGACGGCTTCGGACTCCTCGGTCGGGATGTCGACCGTATAGACGCCCTCGTCGATGTCGCGGGTGAGCGGGAAACCCGCGTTTCGGAACACACGCATCATGGCGTGGTTGTCGGCAAGGAGGAACGCGCGGAACCGTTCGATGCCCAGCGCCCTGGCGTACGCAGAGATCCTGAAAACGAGGAGCGTACCGATACCCATCCCCTGGTAAGCGTCGGCAACGGTGAACGCGATCTCAGCCGATACCGTATCGCCGGGTATGGCGTTGTACCGTCCGACACCGACGAGCTCTCCGTCGACGATCGCGACGAACGCCATGTTCATGCGGTAGTCGAGGTCGGTGAACGCGACGAGCTCCTCGGCATCGAGCTCGCGCTTGACGCGGAAGAACCTGAAGTAGCTGCTCTGGGTCGACATGTTCTGAACGAACGCTGCAAGGGCATCGGTGTCGTCGGGCACGATCGGACGGATGCGCACCGTGCCGCCATCCTTGAGCACCGCATCCTGTTCCCACTCAGCCGGGTACGCCGCCGGTGGGTCGCTGATCGTCGTGGGCACGGTTATCTTGGCCATGGAACCTTTCCTGCTTCTCACTGTCGATTCTGGCACGACTCAGGAGTCCCGTGGAATCGTGCTCTCGGGGCGTCGAGCGACGCCGTGGTCGAACCGGCCATCGTTTGTACTCGTCGTCGTGTCGAGCGACGACGACCCGAAGACGACCTCGATCTCGGCACCTCCCGTGGCTGAGGTGCCTATCCGGATGCCTCCACCGGTGCGTTCGGCCGTCCTTACGACGATGTCCAGGCCGAGTCCAGTGCCACCTGCGCCGCTTCTCCCTCGCTGCATCACGCCGAGATCTGCGAAGCCGTCGCCGTCGTCTGAGATCGTCAGCGAGTGGCCACCTTCCCCATGTGCCCGCACCACGATGCGGTAGCCGGCGCCTTCGGGTGTGTGTGCGAACACATTTTCGATGAGGACGTCGATGAGCGCGCCGAGATCGGATCTCGGCAGGGCGACGGGGTGGTCGCCGGACTCTACGCGCGCTGTGGTGGATCGATTCTGTTCCTCAGCGAGAACCCTCCAGAATCCGGAGCGGTGGCGTACGACCTCACCAAGATCGACCGTTTCGATCGGTGATCCTGCGACCGAACGCGATCGTGCTGTCTGGATGAGCTCGTCGACGGCGCGTTCGAGGTCGTCGATGTCCGCCTTGAGCTGGGCGCTCTCCATCGGGTCCGAGAGCATCTCTGCTTGGAGTCGGAGCGCGGTGAGTGGCGTTCTGAGACGGTGCGAGAGATCGGCCACGGACTCTCGTTCGGCGACGAGGAGAGCGTCGAGTCTTCCGGCGAGGGCGTTGAACGCCTCACCGACTTCAGCGATCTCATCGGGACCGTCCGGCACGACTCGGACCTCGAGGTCGCCGTCGCCGAGCCGGTGCGCCGCGTCCGACAGCTCGATGACCGGGCGAACGATCGAGCGGCCGAGACGGTCCGCTGCAAACATCGCCACACCGACGAGGAAGATCCCCAGTCCGATCAGCATCGCCCATGCAACGGGAACACCGGCCGTGAGCTCGGCATCGGCGACGAACGCCCGAACGACGATCGAATGCTCGCCCCCGGGGGTGTCGGGAAGGAGCACACCGACGAGCACCTCGGCTCCGCCCTCCGTCTTTGCGGTGAACGCAGCCGGGCGCTGCGCTTGCTCGATGTTGGCGGACCATACAACGTCGGCCCCGACGATCTCGGACTCGGAGAAGATGATGCTCAATCCTTCAGGGTTCCCGAAGGCGGCGAGCACGGTGCGGGCAAGTGAAGGAGTGATCTCACCCGAAGGATCCGTCACTCCCGATACGGCCAGTGCCGCGGCAACCGATTGAGCGTCCCGTTCTGCCGCAGACAGGGCACGGGTCTGTGCCTGGTTCCGGATGAGCACGGCGACCGGTACGAGGAACGCGACGACGACGAGCGAGGCGATTGCAAGGCTCAAGAGGGCGAGCCGCTTCCTCACGTTGGATCGACGAGCTTGATGCCCACACCGAACACCGTCTCGATGTAGCCGGGTTCTGCGGCGGATTCACCGAGCTTCTTGCGAAGCCACGATATGTGCACGTCGACGGTCTTCTCCGAACCGCCGTACGGCTGGCGCCATACCTCAGCCATCAGTTGCCTCTTGGATACGACGACCCCCTCACGTTCCGCCAGGTACACGAGCAGATCGAACTCCTTCGGGCTCAGCTGGATCGTCGTGCCGTTGAGGGACGCGACCCTGGCACCGGGATGGACCCGAAGGCCGCCCACGACGATCACCGAGGTGGATGCCTCGACTGCTGAACGGCGGAGTACGGCGCGAAGGCGTGCCTCGAGTTGATCCACCGAGAAGGGCTTGACGAGGTAGTCGTCGGCTCCAGCGTTGAGGGTTCTGATCACATCGCGATCCTCGCTGCGGGCCGTGGCGACGATCACCGGGACGTCGGTGACGGCCCGGATCATCTTGAGAAGTTCTGCACCGTCGAGGTCGGGAAGGCCCATGTCGAGGACGACGACGTCGGGGGACGACCCCACGATCTGCTGGAGACCATCGAGCGCGGTCGCTGCGCCCGACACCTCGTATCCTTTGTCGGCGAGCACACGCGCCATGAGCTCGCGGATTCGCTGGTCGTCCTCGATGATCACTACCGATGCCATGGTGCCAATCAAGCAGATGGCGCCTTTCTTAGCAACTCCTTAACATGTTGTTGAAAACGTCACAACCACGGGGATACGACGATGTCTTCAATGCGGCAGAGACTCCTCCTGGTCGCCGGCTGGTTAGCAGCAGCTGTCGGCTCAGGTTTGGTGGCCTCCGGTGCTGTCGCGGTAGCAGGTGGCCAGGTCCTCGACCGACCACTTCGACCCTTGACGGCGGCTGAGGTCGCTGCGCTCCCTGTCGTGCAGGTGGACTCACCAGACATTGTCGAGCCCCATGCCTCCGGTGGCCTCGAGCCAACCACAGGTGGGATCACCGAAGGGAGCGCCGACGATGCGGCAGACTCTGACGAGTCAGCCGGCACCAGGGGGAGCACCGCAGAAGGCTCCGATGAGAGGACGGCCGACCCGGTCGGCCCCAACGCCCGCGCCGTTGTCGAGATCGCATCGGTTGCGGGGGGCCTGGCGTCGTTCGTCGTCTCGGACGGGAAGCTCGTCCTGTTATGGGCGACACCGTCTGCCGGGTACGTGGCCCAGACCAGCGCGGCCACCGATACGTCGCTGACGATCCAGTTCAGCTCCAGCCTCACCGTCTGGGTCCTCGAAGCCACGATCGACGAAGGCCGTATCAGGATCGAGACCCGCACCGAGCCACTTACGTGAGGAGTTCACAGATGACAGATGACAGTTCACAGATCAGCAGCGAGCCGAGCGAACTGTCAACTGTCAGCGAGGCGCCAGCCGAGCGATCTGTCAACTGTGAACTGCTACGCCAGGCTCACCAGTTCGAGCATCGAGTCATCGAAGTAGTCGGCGTCGCCTTCGGGAAGGACGATCGCGCGTGTGGGTTCAAGCTTGGAGATGAACTCAGCATCGTGACTCACGATGATCACCGTGCCCTCGTAACGTTGTAGCGCAAGAAGGAGCGCCTCTTTCGCTTGTGGATCGAGGTTGTTCGTCGGCTCGTCGAGCAGCAGGACGTTGTGCCTCCCTACGACGATGCGTGCAAGGGCGAGCTTGGTGCGCTCCCCTCCCGAGAGGGTCCCTGCTTCCTGGTCGATCTTGTCTGCGAGAAGGAACAAGCCGAGGACACCCCGCAACTCCTTGTCGGGAAGACCCGATACATCGCGCATGTGGTCGAGCACCGACCGATCCGGGTGGATGTCCTCGTGCTCCTGTGCGTAGTACCCGACGGAGACCTTGTACCCGACGTCGACCTCCCCGATGTCGGGCTCCTCGACCCCGGCAAGGATCCGCAGCAGCGTCGTCTTGCCTGCACCGTTGAGACCCATGATGATCAGCCGGTCACCCCGATCGATGATCACATCGACGTCGACGAACACGACGTTGTGTCCGTACGCCTTGGCAAGGCCCTCGGCACGCAGCGGGATCTTCCCCGAAGGTTCTGGCTGGGGGAAGGTCACGTTGATCGCACGAACCTCCCGCGCGACGTCGACGAGATCCGCCTGCATCCTGCCGACCCGGGTCTCCCATGATCGGGCCCTCTTGGCCATCTTCTCCGTCGATCCCTTGAAGCGTCGTATCCCCGCCTCGAGCCGCGCGATCTCCGCGTCCTGGTGCTTTCGTTCGGCGAGGCGCTGCTCGTGGCGCCGCTCACGCTCGGCGAGGTAGAACGTGTAGTTGCCCCGGTACGCCTCGATTCCACCATCACCGGCGGCGAGCACGGAGGTGATAGATGCATCGAGGAGTGGCAGGTCGTGGCTCACGACGAGGACGCCTCCCGGGTAGTCACCGAGGAACGCCATGAGCCACGCTTTGGCGTCGAGGTCGAGGTGGTTCGTCGGCTCGTCCAGGATCAACGTGTCGGTCTCTGCGAAGAGGATCCGGGCAAGCTCGACACGGCGACGCTGGCCACCAGACATCGTGGCGACCGGTTGGTCGAGCTCCTTGACGCCGATGCCCAGTCCCGAAGCGAAACGCTTCGCCTCGGCCTTCGCAATGTACCCACCACGTACCGTGAACTCGTCCTCGAGTCTGGCGAAGCGGTGGATGAGCTTGTCACGTTCGGCGTCCGATGCGCCTTCCATCGCCTTGCGAGTCTTCTCCATGCGCCGTTCGATGTCGCCGATATCGCGCGCAGTGAGGATCCGTTCGAGCGCGCTCTGGTCATCGACCCCGGATACGGACACCTCCTGGGCAAGGTACCCGATGGCACCCGAGCACACGACGGACCCGGAAACGGGGCCCTCCCCTTGTGCCAGGACACGCATCAGGGTGGTCTTGCCTGCGCCGTTCGGGCCGACAAGACCGACCTTGTCTCCGCGCTGGATGGAGAACGAGACATCCGACAGGAGCGTGCGCGCTCCCGCCTCGATCGTCACGTTTCGCACGAGCAGCATGAAAGACAGCTTCTGTAGGGGGTACGGAGGACAACGATACCGGTCAATCTCGTCGAGTCGCCGGGAATCTAGTCGAGGACCTCGGAACGAGCGAACGAGAGCGTCTTGTCGTAACTGTCGACGAACGCCATCACGTCGTTGGGATGCAGCGGTCGTGCGATCAGGTACCCCTGTACCCGGTTGCAGCCGAGCGATCGCATCATCGACAGCTCCTCCTGGGTCTCGACGCCCTCAGCGATGACCTCGAGACCGAAGCAGCGTGCGATCGAGATGACGGCGTCGGCGACGGCAGCAGACTCCGGCCGGTGATGTGCGTCGCGAACGAACGTATCGTCGATCTTGAGTGAGCTGATCGGAAGACTCTGGAGGTGTCGCAAGGAGGAGTATCCCGTGCCAAAGTCGTCGATCGAGACCTTGACTCCCATGTCGGCGAGCCGCTCGATGGCCCTCCCCGCACGCTCGGATTCCTGGGTCAGCGTACGCTCGGTCACCTCGACCTCGAGGTGCCGGGGATCGAGGTCCGCTGCGGCCAAGGCAACGGCGATGAGCTCAACGAGGTTGGCGTCACGGAAGAGCCTTTCGGACGAGTTCACGGCGACTCGCATCGGGCGCATGCCCTGATCCATCCACGAACGCATGTCGAGACATGCCTCGTCGATGAGCCACTCGGTCATCGAGACGATCATGTTGGACTCTTCGGCAAGCGGCACGAACGAGCCGGGCATCAACAAGCCCCGTTCGGGGTGATCCCACCGGATCAGCGCTTCGAGGCCCACCACGACGCCTCGCGCCACATCGACCTTCGGCTGATACTCGATCCGGAGCTGTTCGCCGGAATCGATCGCGTCACGCAGGTCCTCCATCAACTGGATCCTGTCGGACGTGCGGTCGCGCAGTGCCCGCGTGAAGTACTGGTACGTATTGCGACCGGCAGCTTTGGACTGGTACATCGCCGTGTCTGCGCCCTTGATGAGCTCCCCGTAGGTCTCCCCATCGAGCGGGTACATGGCGATACCGATCGACGCCGTCACGATCAGCTCCTTGTTACCGACCTGGTAGGGCGAACCAATCGTCTTGAGGATCTTCATCGCCACCTGTCCTGCGTCTTCGACCCTCTTTCCCCCCTCGAGCACGATCGTGAACTCGTCACCACCGATGCGGGCAACCGTGTCGGTCTCGCGAAGGCAGGCGACGAGCCTGGCGGCGACCTGACGAAGCAGCTCATCTCCGACCGAGTGTCCGAACCTGTCGTTGACGTCCTTGAAGCCGTCGATGTCGAGGAACATCACCGTGACGAGCCCGCCCTCGCGCCGAGCGCGTGCGATCGCGCTGTTGAGCCTGTCCTGGAAGAGCGACCGGTTGATGAGCCCGGTGAGCTGATCGTACTGCGCGAGATAGCCGAGGAGCCCGTCGGATCGTCGCTTCAGAAGGTAGACGATGCCCACGGCCGCCCCGGCAACGGCAACGACGCCGATGAGCACGGCGACGATCAGCATGGGCATGCAGGGCGACGATGCAGCATGGAGGTTCTTTCGGCACGAAACACATCCAGGTGAAGGGATAGAAACTTCGCCCGGTGTATCTCTGGACCCGGTTGGGTTACGATGACACCGGGGTGACGCCAAGTGGAAGGGCCTCTATGACGTTTTGGAACTTCTTCTTCTTGATACTGATCTACGTGCCATTGGTCATGCTGTGGGTCTTCACTCTGGTCGACCTGGCACACAGACAGGATCTCTCAGGTATCGCCAAGGGCCTTTGGGCTGTGGCTGTCGTACTGCTCCCGATCCTTGGCATGTTGGTGTACTTCATCACCAGGCCCGACGACGTCGACACATTGGCCGCTACAGGGGGCCAGCCGCCCCCACCCGGTGTATCCGAACTGACCTTCGAGAAGCTGGACGAGATCGAGAAGCTGGCAGAGCTTCGCGACTCAGGAGCGCTCACCGATGAGGAGTTCACGACGATGAAGAGCAAGATCCTCGGCTGATGCTCTCCAACGCGGACACCACCGTCACGATCATGCTCAGGATCGCGATCTTCGTTCCCCTGGGGTTGTTGTGGTTCGCCGTGATCATCGACCTTTTCAGGCGCCACGACCTCTCCACGTTCCACAAGGCGTTGTGGGCAACGTTGGTGATCCTCACGGCGCACGTCGGGGTCGTCCTGTACTTCGTGTTCCGACCCGTCCCTCAACCACCGGGGAAGGATCTCGCCATCAGCGCCGACCGCTCATCAACGATCGTGACCCGCCTGGAACGACTCCGTGACGATCACCGCGCCGGCAAGATCCCCGACGACGAGTACCTCGCATCCAAGCGCGAACTCCTCGGCGTGGCGTGACATGAAGACCAGCGGATAGGGAGCAGTCGGACATGGCTCGGGTTTCCGACTGTGAACTGTGAACTGTCGGCCCAGCGACCGAATCTCCCTGTCCACTGATCTTGCCCGTCCTTCACCCTGTGCCCGGGGTGGGAGTTGAACCCACACACCCTTGCGGGTAACGGATTTTAAGTCCGTCGCGTCTGCCGATTTCGCCACCCGGGCCGGTATCGATGCACCGTATCGTAGAGCGGAGTTCACGCAGTGGTCCGTTGTTGCGTAATCTGGTTCCAATCAACGAAGGAGTCCGTGGGTGAAAGTCTTCCCTCCTGAGAAGATCCGTAACGTTGCTCTGGTCGGCCACTCGGGATCCGGCAAGACGACACTCGCGGAAGCTCTCCTGTTTCGTGCCGGAGCGATCCCTCGCATCGGTACCGTCGAAGCGGGCAGCACCGTCACGGACGCCGACCCCGAAGAGCACGACCGCCAGATGAGCGTGACGATGGGAATGGCTCCATTCGAGTGGCGCGGCCACAAGGTCAACCTCATCGACACACCGGGGTACGCCGACTTCGCAGGAGATGTCCACGCTGCCCTGCGGGTCGCCGACCTCGCAGTCTTCGTCGTGAGCGCCGCAGACGGTGTCGAGGTCCAGACCGAGTACGCGTGGCGTATCGCAGAAAAACACAACGTGCCACGGATGATCTTCATCAACAAGCTCGACAAGGAGCGGGCATCGTTCGAACGGACGCTCCAAGAGCTTCGCGACCGCTTCGGTGCAGGTATCGCCCCTATCGAGCTGCCGATCGGCAAGGAAGCCGAGTTCCGGGGCATCATCGGGCTGTTTCGCAACAAGGCGTACTGCTACGACTCAGGCGAGGCCGAAGTCATCGACATCCCCGAAGAACTCGTCGACGAGGGACACTCGGTGCACGACAACCTCGTCGAAGGCATCGTCGTTGCAGACGACGATCTCCTCGAGGGGTACCTCGACGGAGTCATCCCATCCGTTGAGGAGCTCGAACGTACGATGGCGAAGGGTGTTGCAGAGGCAACGGTGTTCCCGGTCGTGTGCGGCTCGGCAACCGGCCCGATCGCCGTCGACCGCCTCGCGGACTTCATCGTCGAACTCGGGCCATCACCCCAGGACCGTCCACCCGTCAAGGTGATCGCCGGCGGCAAAGAGGTCCTGATCGAGAAGGACCCTGGTCAAGATCCACTCGCTTTCGTGTTCAAGACGCTTGCCGACCCATACGTCGGGCAGATCTCACTCATGAAGGTGATGTCGGGCACACTCCGTCCCGAGACAATGCTCACGAACAGCCGTTCCGGCCAGAGCGAGCGGTTGGCCAAGATCGCGACGATGTTTGGGAAGGAGACGACCCTGGTCGACGCGGCACCCGCCGGGGACATCATCGCTGCAGCCAAGCTGGTCGATACGCGTACCGGTGACACGCTTACCCCGAAGAACAAGCCGGTGAAGGTCCCCGGTATCGATCGGCCACAGCCGGTGCTCGCCACCGCGATCACCGCGAGGACACAGTCCGACGATGACAAGCTCTCGACGTCCCTCCAGCGGATCCTCGCCGAGGATGCATCGCTGTCGGTCGAACGGAACGAGGAGACCCACCAGACACTTCTCCAGGGTCTCGGAGAAACACACCTCACGATCACGATCGAGAAGCTCGAACGAAAGTTCGGCGTCCAGGTCGATCAGGAACCGGTCAAGGTGGCGTACAGGGAGACGGTCACCCGTCGAGCCGATGCCGAAGGGAAGCACAAGAAGCAGTCCGGAGGCCACGGCCAGTACGGCGTCTGTCACCTCACCATTGCACCGCTGCCAAGAGGGACAGGGTTCGCGTTCGTCGACAAGGTCAAGGGTGGATCGATCCCACGCCAGTTCATCCCTGCGGTCGAGAAGGGCGTCATGGAGACCATGGGGACTGGAGGCGTGCACGGATATCCGGTCGTGGACGTCGAAGTCACCGTCGATGACGGCAAGTACCACTCGGTCGATTCGTCTGAGATGGCGTTCAAGCTCGCCGCACGGGCAGGATTCAAGGCTGCCTTCGAAGGGGCAGGGCCGATCGTCCTCGAACCCGTGTCGCGTGTTGCGGTCACCATCCCCAGCCAGTATCAGGGTGATGTGATGGGAGACATCGCCGCCCGCAGGGGCGCGGTGCAGGGATCCCACACCAACGCCGACGCCACCCAGACGGTCGAAGCCGACATCCCGACGAGCGAGATCATGCGCTACGCGATCGATCTGCGGTCGCTCACGAACGGGTGGGGTAGGTTCACCGCTGAGATCATCCGCTATCAGGAGCTGCCGTCACACCTCGTCGCCAAGGCGATGAAAGCCGCCAAGGAGTAGTCACGACCCGGCGAGAGCCGCTGCAACAAGCCCGTCGAGAAGGTCACGTTCCGAGATCGTCACTGCGTCGATGCCGCAGCGGACCATCGCTTGTTCACAGACGACTGCACCGGCGAAGACCACACGCGCTCGGTCGAGGTCGAGGGAGGGGATCCGGGCGGTCTCGTCGATTGTCATCTCTGCGAGGGACTCGATGAGGTCGTCGACCGTCTCGAGACGAAGCACCGATCCGTGCACGATTTCACGGTCGTACCGATCCAGGCCCATCGCCATCGCCGAGAGGCTGGTGAACGTTCCGGCGACACCGATCGCGATCTCGGGCAACGCCGGGAGTTCGACCGAAGCAAAGGCGTCACGGCACTCGGCACGGGCTCTCTCGATGGTCGCTGCCGGGATCGGCCGCAGGTCGATGCATCGATCGGTGAGCCGTACGGACCCCATGTCGACGCTCGTCGCGTAGATGGGGCTCACCGTGCCGAAGACGAACTCGGTGGAGCCACCTCCGATGTCGATCACGAGCTTGCGCTCCCCTTCCGCCAGTGCTGCCGTCGCCCCGGAGAATGCCAGCGTTGCCTCGAGCTCACCATCGATGACCCGGGGTCGCCCACCGAGAACCCGCTCGATGTCATCCATCAACGCGGCACCGTTGGCGGCGTCCCGCGACGCTGACGTTGCAACCGCCTCGAGTGAATCGACGTCGTGCTCGGCAATGATCTCCCCATAGCGCTCGATGACGGCCATCGTGGCGTCGTACCGGGCACGATCGATCCGCCCCGTCTGCTCGACACCGCTGCCGAGACCTGTCACCGTTGCGTCGCGAACGATCTCTGTGCCGTCGTCGTCCACGATGAGGAGCCGCAACGAGTTCGATCCGATATCGATCCCAGCAGCGGTCACTGTGGTTCCGACCAATCAGGGTTCGTGACGGCCTCGCCATCGACTTCGCTGATGCATGGCACCGTGCACGACAGTGGCTCGATGCGAACGGCGACATCCTCACCGATCGGGTTCGCGTTGCCCACAGCCGTATCTGCGTACTGGGCGTGGAGACACTTGACTCCACCCGATGATCCCGCAACGCCTCCCGAAGGCGTCGGCCCATCCCAGTCGGCGGGGATCAGCCGGTCGCGCTCTGTGCGATACCGAACCATCGCCTCGTCGAACCGCAGCCGTGTTGCGGCATCCTCACGGATCAGGGCATCGGCAGCACGCACACCCCCGACGGACTCGAGCCGGGAGATCCGGACGACGGCGAGCGGGCAGCTCAGCCAATGGGTCGTCGGGAAAGGGGTTCCGTCGTCGAGGATCGGCGGGACGTCCACGACGATGGGCAGACCAAGATGGCACCACACCGAAACATCGACCGGCGAACGTGGGGGACGGCCGAGCTGGGCTTCTACGACAGCCCGGTCATCCATCGGTCGCGATGTCCGACCCTGTGATGAAGTCCAGGATGCGTTGGAGGAACGGCCGTTTCTCTTGCACAATGGCAACGGGTTCCACAGGAGTGAGTACCGGAGGGGGTTCATCTGGAGTCAACACGACGTACCCGACCTCACCGGGAAGGACGAAGCCGTACTGCTCCCTGGCGATGCGTTCGACCTCCTGTTCCGAGTAGAGGGCCTCGACATCATCGGCGAGCGTGGCGTTGCGCTCCTGAAGCTGCTCGAGCCTGCTCTGGGCCGCGTTCACCTCGTTCTCGCGTCCGAGGTAGTCGCGTACAGGAAGCACACCCGTGGCGACGAGTCCGAGGGAGACGAGCAGGACGATGAACGCAACGGTGCCGATCCGTGACCGTTTCCGTCTCCTGCGGGGCTTCGGCTCGGTCTCCTGCCGTGGGGTGAGGGTGTCGGTCATGACCGGTATCTGAACCTCTCCCAGCCCGCGAACCGGGCATCCGTACCGAGATCCTCCTCGATGCGCAGCAACTGGTTGTACTTCGCCGTGCGCTCTCCACGAGCAGGCGCTCCCGTCTTGATCTGCCCGGTGTTCATCGCGACTGCGAGATGAGCGATGAACGAATCCTCGGTCTCGCCGGACCGGTGGCTGACCATCGTCCCCAACGCGTTCATCTCCGCGAGCTGCATCGTGTGCAGAGTCTCGGACAACGTGCCGATCTGGTTGACCTTGATGAGCACAGCGTTGACCGCACCCAGATCGATCGCCTTGGAAACCAGGTCCACGCTGGTGACGAGCAGGTCATCACCCATGATCTGTACCTGTGAACCGAGCTGGTCCGTCATCGCCGTCCATCCATCCCAATCCGCCTCGTCCAGTCCGTCTTCGACGGATACGATCGGATAGTCCCGTACCAGAGCTCCGAGGTGATCGATCATCTCGGCAGACGACAGGGTCGCCCCCGACAGTTCGTACGAGCCGGCTCGGTAGAGCTCCGATGCAGCGACATCGATGGCGATCGCGACGTCCTCACCAACGACGTACCCGGCCGTTTCGATCGCCTCGGCGAGGATGTCGAGCACCTCGCGGTCTCCTGGGAGATTCGGAGCGAAGCCGCCCTCATCGCCGACGTTGGTTGCAAGGCCGCTTCCGGCGAGGACCTTCTTGAGTGCGTGATAGACCTCGACACCGCAACGCAGCGCCTCGCGGAAGCTTGGAAGACCGCCGGGAACGATCATGAACTCCTGCGTGTCGATGGAGTTCGCTGCGTGGGCTCCCCCGTTGACGACGTTGAAGCACGGTGTCGGCAACGTCCGTGCGCTTGTCCCCCCGAGGTACCGGTACAGGGGAAGCCCCACACCCGCCGCAGCTGCCCTCGCTGTTGCAAGGGACACCGAAAGGATGGCGTTGGCCCCGAGGTTCGCCTTGTTCGGTGTGCCATCGAGGTCGAGCATCGCCTGATCGATGGACTCCTGGCGGGTAGCGTCGAGTCCGACGATCGCCGGAGCGATGCTGTCGATGACGTTCGTCACCGCACGCAGGACTCCCTTGCCGTCGTACCGGTCACCCCCGTCCCTGAGTTCGACGGCCTCGAGGGCACCGGTCGATGCACCCGATGGGACGATCGCTCTCCCGAAACTGCCGTCTTGGAGGTGGACCTCAGCTTCGATGGTGGGGTTGCCGCGAGAATCTAGGACCTCTCGAGCGTGGATTTTGGCGATGGTGGTGAGAGAAGTAGCCATGATGACCGGAGGGTAGACGCCGGACGGGCTTGGTAGGTGCTTTGTCTCAACCCAACGCGGATTTCGCTTCGATCCACGCCACTTCGAGGTCTTCCCGGGATGCATCACGTATCGAGATCGATCGGGCTGCAAAGGACGACTCCATCGCTCGGAAACGCTGGATGAAGGTGTCCACCGATCCTCGTAGTGCGATCTCAGGGTCGGCGCCGATGTGGCGTGCGAGGTTGACGGCCGTAAAGAGGACATCGCCGAGTTCTTCGGCTGTTGCCGCTGCGTCGGGTCTGGCCTCGATGAGTTCGTCGATCTCGCCGCGCAGTACCTCGATGACATCGTCTGCATCGTCCCAGTCGAACCCGACGCTGCGTGCACGCTTCTGGACCTTCATCGCCCGCGCGATGCCGGTCATCCCCGATGGGACATCGTCCATGAGGCTTTCACGGTTCTTCTCGACCGCCTTGATCTCCTCCCAGTTGACGAGGACCTCGTCGGCATCCTCGACAGATACGTCCCCGAAGACGTGGGGGTGACGCTCGACGAGCTTTCGACGGATGTGCTCGGCGACCTCGTCGATGTCGAAGACGCCTGCCTCGGAAGCCAGCGTCGCGTGGAACACGACCTGGAGGAGGAGATCGCCGAGTTCCTCCTCGACCTCGGCGTAGGCGCCGTAGTCGGTGTCGCCGCCCGGCGCTTCGATGGGGAGTTGGGCGATCGCGTCTGCCGTCTCATACGCCTCCTCGATGAGGTGTGTCAGAAGCGTGTGGTGTGTCTGTTCTCTATCCCACGGACACTCCGCACGGAGGACCCTGTTGATCGCGATGAGGCCGAGCAAGCCCGACATCGTGGCAGGGATGAACACGGTGGTGCGGGGACCCGCAGCGTACCGGGCAAGGTCTGACACGGCGATCTCGTCGATCCTCTCATCGTCACTTCCAAGTCGATCGAGCACGACGACAGGAGTGTCGGCGTCGATAGTTCTCATCAGCGCGAGGGAGACGTCGGATGCACGCAGCGTGGAATCGACCTGCGTGATGATGGTCGGTACGTGGAGTGGCATGGGGTCGGGAAGGTCCCGAGCATCGAGAACCTGGAGGCCATCGGCGATCGGATCCAAGCCCACGGCGAGGTACACAAGGTCGAGAAAGGACGTTCCGGGGATCACGCTGACGGGGATCCCGGCCTTCCTCGCCCTGGCCATGATCATCGGGACGGCGCGTTCACCGACAGCTGCGCTGCCGGGCACGGCGTAGACGACGGGGCCGTCCGATGCCGCAGCGATGACACGATCGACGATCGCGGCGTAGACATCGTCGAACGAGGTAAGCGTGTCGTAGAGATCGTCGCACGTGTGCACCTCGCGTGCTGCAGCGATCGATGCAGCGGCAGGATGTTCAAGCGTGCGAAGCACCACAGACGTGTCATCTGCCATCAGCCGCAGATGGACCTCGCCATCGATGTGGCTCGTACCCGCGGGTCCGAGGCCTACGATCGTGATGGTCATGTCACGGAGACGGCGGCGGGGGCCGGATCCCATCGACCGGCGAGTACCACATCCCGATCTGGGATCGCACAGCGATGTCGGCGTCGCCAACGGCCGAGTTCAACCAGTTGCTCCACTCCGCGTCGAGAATCTCGGACGGGATCCAGCGAGTCGGGTCGGCAGCGAGCTCGTCGAGTGACTGCGGGAACTCCCTGGAGTCCACGACGATGATGTGCCACCCGAACTGCGTTTCGACCGGACCTACGAGCTCGCCAACGGGAGCCGTAGCGACGACCGACGAGAACGGTTCTATGTAGACACTCGGGTTGACCGGACAGGGGAGCACACCGCCGGGTGACTGGACATCGAGCGAAACCTCTGCCGCCAGGGCTGCGAAATCCTCTCCGGCCTCGAGCCGCTCACGAACGATCTGGGACTCCTGCTCGCTTCCAACGAGGATGTGCCTGGCGCACACCTGGATGAGGAGGTTCTGGTCGTCCTGCCACACCCCCTCGAGGAACTCGGTGTCGAGGGCGATCTGTCCCTTGACGGTGGATCGTACGAGGAGCTGCTTTGCAACGAGATCGACCGCTGCCTCGGACAGGCCCGGGTTGTCGGACACCGATTGCAGGATCCCGAGATCATCAGGCGATGCACCGGTGATGAACGCATCGACCGACTCCTCGCTGTCGAGGTTCTCGAGACCGAACTCGTCCTCTGCAGCAGTGACCATCGCCTCGGTCAGGATCGCGTTCGTGAGAAGGTTCCGGAACCCCTCGGCATCGGTGACCGACTCGTCGCCGGATCTCTCGGCGAGAGCGAGCACCTCGCCGTCGACGAGATCGACCCCGTTGACAGTTGCGGCAACGTTCGCGCCGCCGCATGCAGCCAGAACGAGCCCGAGAAGGACGAGAAGGATGGTGAGGCGTGGTGTGTGTTTCATGATTCAGGCCACATTGTAAGGAGGAACTGTGCAATCACCGTTGCCGGTGAGCTCTCGGGGGCTGGAAGGTACAGTGTCGATCCCCGCAAGAGGGATCCGCGGGCGACCCGCTCCAGGCGAACCTCCTGTGAAGCTTTCATGGTGACGGGGGCGATGCGTACCTCCCTGCGGTTCTGGACGATCTCGGTGACCCCGATCCGCATCGCTTCGACACGGAGACGTGCAACGTTGATCAGCTCCACCGCTTCGTCGGGAAGATCCCCGAACCGATCCTCCCACTCCGCCTCGACGTCGTCGACCGACTCGGTGGTGGTTGCGGCAGCGAGTCGCCGGTACGCCTCGAGTCGTGCCTCAACGCCTGGCACGTATCCGTCGGGGAGATGGGCATCCACCATCAGGTCGATGCGGATCGGTTCGGGCTCCTCGACGTCGTCGTGTTCACCCTTGAGCTCCTTGACGGCGTCGGCGACGAGTTCGGTGTAGAGGTCGAAACCAACGGCAGCGATGTGTCCTGACTGCGTGACGGACAGGATGCTCCCGGCCCCGCGGATCTCGAGGTCGCGCATGGCAAGCTCGAACCCGGAGCCGAGATCTGCGAACTGGCCGATCGCTTCAAGCCTGCGATACGCCGTCTCCCCGAGACGTTCCTCGGTGGGGTGGAACAGGTAGGCGTAGGCGCGCTGGCTCGACCGGCCGACCCTGCCTCGCAGCTGGTAGAGCTGAGCGAGGCCGAGGCGGTCGGCCCGTTCGACGATCAACGTGTTCACCTGGGGAACGTCGAGTCCCGACTCGATGATCGTCGTGGACACCAACACGTCGTACTCGCGGTTCCAGAAGTCGAACATCACCTGCTCGAGCTGTCCCTCGCTCATCTGACCGTGCGCGATCGCGATCCGGGCATCCGGTACGAGCTCGCGGAGTCCAACGACGACGTGGTCGATCGACTGAACACGGTTGTGTACGTAGTACACCTGACCCTCACGCAACATCTCCCTTCGGATGGCGGCCGAGACGGCGTTGCGATCATACGGGCCGACGTAGGTGAGGATCGGGTGCCGATCCTGGGGTGCCGTCCTGATGCTTGAAACGTCTCGGATACCGGTGAGCGCCATCTCGAGTGTTCTCGGGATCGGCGTTGCCGTGAGGGTGAGTACGTCGACACTGGCCCGAAGCTCACGGAGCTTGTCCTTGGCCCCGACTCCGAACCGCTGCTCCTCGTCGATCACGACGAGACCGAGGTCACGGAAGTCGATGTCCTGGGAGAGAATCCGGTGCGTGCCCACGACGATATCGACGGACCCGTCGGCTACTCCGGCAATGACGTGACGCTGTTCCTTTGCGGTCAGGAACCTCGAGAGCATCTCGACGCGTACCGGGTACGGAGCGAACCGCTCCTCGAAGTTCGCGAAGTGCTGCTGGGCGAGCAGCGTCGTAGGAACGAGCATGGCCACCTGCTTGCCGTCCTGAACCGCCTTGAACATGGCACGAAGCGCAACCTCGGTCTTGCCGAACCCGACGTCACCGAAGACGAGCCTGTCCATGGGAAGGTCTTGCTCCATGTCAGCCTTCACGTCGATGATCGCCTGCATCTGGTCCGGCGTCTCCTCGAACGGGAAGGCAGCTTCGAACTCGCGCTGCCACGGTGTGTCTGGAGAGAACGCATGGCCGCTCGACGCTGCCCGCTTGCGGTGAAGCGCCACGACCTGATCAGCAACGACGGCCACCTCCTTGCGGATCTTCTCGCGGGTCTGGCTCCAGTCCGACCCTCCCAGACGTGAGAGGCGTGGGGACTCGCCACCGCTGTAACGCACGATCGCAGCGAGCTGGTCCGTCGGCACGTACAACCGATCCTCCCCCGCATACTCGACGAGGAGGTAGTCCCGCTCGACACCGGCAATCTCACGATGGACGAGACCTGCGAACCGCCCGATGCCGTGATGATGATGGACGATGAAGTCACCAGGGTTCAGGTCCCGATAGGCATCGACCGCCTGGCGCTTCGTGCCGCGGCCCGCTGATCGGTGAGCCCGCCGGCGCCCGGCCACTTCACGTTCGCCGACGACACCGAAGCCGAGCGCAGGGAAGACGAACCCGTTGTGGATCCCGATCGGCGTCACAGCATGTGACACCGCATCTACCGTATCGACCACCGGCAGATCGGCCCCATGCTCTGACAGGATGGAAGCAACACGCTGTGCCGCTGCGATGCCATCCATCGCGATGATGATGTCGACCGAGCGTGTCTTCCACCGGTTGATCGCACGCGCAACAGACTCGGGATCCCCTGCAACCGCGTCGAGCGTCCGAATCTCGTACCCCTCATCGCCGGGTCCTGCCGGGTGCCCAGGGGCTTCGACCAGTCTGGCGGCCACCGCGTCGAGGTCGAGTGGGAGGTACAGCGGTGGATGTGCTCCGGTGTCGGATGCTTCGGTCCCCCAGGTGCTCGCCAACGCCGTAGCGAGATCCGTCTCCTCGGCAATGAGATCTGTGGCCCTCTCTTGGCAGCGGACCGGATCGAACACGATGACCGGCCCGCTGCTCTCGTCGAGCACGGTGCGCGGCGCGGTGAGCCACGGAAGCCACGACTCCATGCCCTGGAAGCTGACCCCCGCAGCGATACGATCCCATCGGTCGACCGCCTGAGGGACGCCTGATGCCAGCTCGGCGGCCCTCGCTCGGATCGTCGCGTCGAGCACGACCTCTCTGGCAGGGAACACCTCGACAGATTCGACCTGATCGATCGAGCGCTGTGTCGAGGGCGAGTACTCCTTGATCTCGTCGAGCGTGTCCCCCCAGAAATCGAGACGGATCGGAAGATCGGCGTTGGGCGGATACACGTCGATGATCCCTCCCCGCACTGCCATGTCTCCCCTCGCCTCAGCGCGGTCCGTCCTCGTGTACCCGACGCCGATGAGGTCCGAGACGACGGTTTCGAGGTCGTGGGAGGTTCCTTGTTCGAATCGAAGAGGCTCTGTCGTGGTCGGTGAGACGCGCTGGGTCACCGCCCGCACCGAGGCAACCACGACGAAGTGCTCGTTGGCCGTGAGGCGGTGGCGAGCCTCGACCCGTTCGGCCATCGTGACCACGTTCGGCGAGACATGCTCGAACGGGAGCGTCTCCCATGCAGGGAGGTGGACCACGTCGTCGGTGAACAGCGCTACGTCCTCGGCGAGTTCCTCTGCCTCACGCTCACCTGCCACGATGGCGAGGAGCGGTTTGTCGCTCCGTCTCACCATCGCTGCAAGCACCACGGCGCGCGCGGACGGCGGCACGACGACTCGACCGGGGAGGGGTGGATCGAGGTCGCGTCGCCACCGATCGACGAGCGCAGACAGCGGTGCTGACACAACCCATGCATCGTACCGGAGCGACGGACTCAGTTGGCTTTGACCAGCCCCTCGGCTCGGAACCATTCGATGGTGCGCATGAACGTGTCCTCGATCGGGTGGTAGATGATGCTGAGGCCCCGCTCGGCCTTCGACCCGTCGAAGCGGTGTCCATGCACCAGTGTGCGGATGAGCCCGGGACATATCCCCGACGATGGACGCACCCACGACGCGACGCGAGCAGCCGGGATCCCGAACCCGATCATGGCTCGCTCCGAGATCCATCGTGGTGTGAGGTTCCGTCCGACGATGCCCGATGCAACGGCAACGGCATCCGGGACACTGATCGACGCACCTGAGAGCAGGTATCGCTCACCCGGCCGGCCGTGTCTCGCAGCAGCGATGTGACCGGACACACAGTCCTCGATGTCGACGATCGACAGGAACGTATCGAAGAGGATCGGGCGCCTCGCGTTGAGCACGCGCAGAAGGATCTCGGCGGAACCCGTCGCCCTCCCCGGCCCCTGGACCGATGACGGATTGACGGCGATGAGGTCGATCCCGCACCGGGAGGCTTGGTCGAAGGCAGCGATCTCGGCAAGGTGCTTGGACCGGGCGTATGGGGATGGGTACTCGCCTGAATGCACCGTCACTTCGGTACCGATCTCTCCCTTGCGCTCTCCGATCGCTGCAGCCGACGATGTGTATACGACCCGCTCGACACCGGCCAAGGTAGCTGCGGCGATCACCGCCCTGGTCCCTTCGACGTTCACACGGTCCATCGCCCCAACGTCGCGGGGGCACGTGTCGTTGACACCAGCAACGTGGAATACAACGTCGATGCCCCGCATGGACCTGGCAAGCCCGGCAGTGTCGAACAGGTCTCCCGGCACCGGCTCGGCGCCACGCTCGGCGACCTTTCGCTGCGCTGACGGTGACCGGACAAGTGCCGAGACCCTGGTGCCCGATGCGGCCAAGCGTGCCAGGAGGTGCCCACCGATCAGGCCGCTGCCCCCGGTGAGGAACGCACTACTCGGTTCGGTCACGGCGGGAGAGCACAGAGCGAAATCGGGAGAAGTAGTCCCCTGCCGAGATGAGGGTGACGATCACTGCTGCGGCCATGAACCACTGGTCGAGACGCCACGGTCCGATCAGGATGTCGAGACCGAGGATCGCGAGCGAGATCGCGGTGAACTGAACGGTTGCCTTCGATTTGCCCCACATCGATGGGGGGACCGTGTCCTGGTCGAGGGCAGCGACGGAACGGAGGCCCATGATCGCGATCTCCCGCCCGATGATGATGAACGCCACCCAGCTACTCGTCGCTCCGACGTCGACGAGCGCTATGAGCGCTCCCGAGACGAGGATCTTGTCGGCAACGGTGTCGAGGAACGCGCCGAGTGTGGTCGTGATCCGCCAGCGTCTGGCAAGGTAGCCGTCGAGGAAGTCGGTAATCGCGGCAACGACGAACACGACAGTCCCAACAACCGCAAGCGTCGGGTCGCCCGGAGACGCCAGGATCAAGGCCATTGCAACCGGTGTGAGAATGAGCCGGATGACCGCGAGAAGGTTCGGTATCGACATGTGCTTGGCAGCCTATCGGGGGGTGGGCCGCTGCGCCGGTATCAGTCGGTGATCCATCCGAGAGAGCGCTCGAGTGCCTTTGACCAGCCACCGAGGAGTCTGTCCCTCTCAGAGGGTGTCATCGAGGATCGGTACCGGACGGCTTCGTGCCAATGTGCCGCAACGTCGTCGACGCCTGCCCACACCCCGACTGCCAGACCCGCCCCGAACGCTGCCCCGATCACCGTGGTCTCGATCTTGGATGGGACGACGACGTCGATGTCGAGGAGGTCCGCAAGGAAGCCCATCAGCAGCGCGTTGGCGACCATTCCTCCGTCGACGCGCAGTTCGGTGAGCCGATCCCCGGTGTCTCGCTCCATGGCCACGATCAGGTCGTACGTCTGGAAAGCCGTCGCCTCGAGCACGGCACGTGCGAAGTGGCCCCGATTCGAGAACCGGGTCAAGCCTGCGAAGAGCCCGCGTGCATCGTCCCGCCAGTGGGGGGCGAAGAGGCCCGAGAAAGCAGGGACGAAGTAGACGTCACCGTTATCGGGAACCGTCGCAGCGAGCGCCTCGACCTCACCCGATGACGAGATCATGCCGAGGTTGTCTCTCAGCCACTGGACGGCAGAACCGGCAACCGCGACAGATCCTTCGAGGGCGTAGCGAGCCGGCTCGCCAGCGATCTGGTACGAGACGGTCGTCAGGAGCCCCGAGGTGGAGCGCACGATCTTGGTACCGGTATTCGTCACGAGGAAAGCTCCTGTGCCGTAGGTCGCTTTCGTCCCTCCCGGTCCGAACGCTGCCTGTCCGACGAGGGCGGCGTGCTGGTCACCGAGGATCGCGGTGAGCTCGGTTCCTTCGAGAACACCCGTGCACCTCCCGATCGGTCCGATCGACGGGACGATCTCGGGCAAAATCTCCATCGGAACGCCTACGGCCTCACACAGGTCGGTGTCCCATGCGAGCGTTTCGAGGTTCATCAGCATGGTGCGACTCGCGTTGGTGACGTCGGTGACGTGGCGTCCCGTCAGGTTCCACGCAAGCCAGGAGTCGATCGTCCCGAACGCGAGGTTCCCTCTGCGGGCGAGCTCTGCAATATGCGGGTAGCGATCGAGAAGCCAGCGCACCTTCGGTCCTGAGAAGTAGGTTGCAGGCGGTAACCCCGTCCGTTCCCGGAACCATTCGACACCGTGGTCCTGCCCGAGTTGCTTTGCAAGGTCGGCGGTGCGCGTGTCCTGCCAGACGATCGCGTTCACGACGGGACGCCCCGTCGTGCGATCCCAAAGCACAGATGTCTCGCGCTGATTGGTGATGCCGATACCTGCAAGATCACTCGGCGTCAGACTCGCCTTGGCAAGCGCCTCCTCGATGACCGCCGCAGTGTTGTCCCAGATCTGTTCGGCCCGATGCTCTACCCAGCCGGGCCGCGGCAGCACCTGGTCGTGTTCCATCTGGGCAACGGCAACGAACGAACCCCCATCGTCGATGATCGCGAACCGTGTGCTGGTCGTTCCCTGATCGATCGCTCCTATGTAACGCTTCATGGCTGTTGCCTCTCAGTCGTTGAGTTCACCGGCGAACTGTCGAGCGTCGTCCCCATCCGAGACGATGAACCGTTCGATCACGTCTCCTGCCCTCGCGATCGTGACATCGATGCCATCTCGCTCTGTGGAACGGAACCGGCTCAGGACGAAGTCCGCGGGATCGACGCGTCCTGGCGGACGGCCCACGCCGAGCTTCAACCTCCAGAACTCCTCAGACTTGAGTGACCCGATCGTCGAACGGACACCGTTGTTGCCGCCGTGCCCGCGTGCCCACTGCACCTTGAGCTTTCCGAAGGGGACGTCGATGTCGTCGTGGACGACGAGCAGGTACTCGGGCTGAACTCCGAAGTACCGGACGAGAGGGGCAATGGCCTGTCCCGACTCGTTCATGAACGTTGTCGGAAGGGCGAGAACGGCGCGGTTCTCACCAAAAGAGGTCTCGGCGATCTCTGCCCTGATCCCCTGTCTCGCGCGCTTGAAGGACACGCTGTGATGGGTAGCGAAGTGCTCGACAGCCTCGGCGCCGATGTTGTGCCGCGTCGCCGCGTACTTGGGTCCGGGGTTCCGGAGCCCAACGATGAGCCGGGTGGTCGATCCTGCGATCAGCCCTCGTCCTCAGATTCGGACTCGCCATCCGCCTCGGATTCGCCCTCGATCGGGAGGCCTTCCTCGTCGAGAAGCTCTTCGACAGGCTCCTCTTCGACCGCAGGCACCACGACGGTGAGCAGCGGATGGTCGGGGTCTGCCGTGTACGTCACGCCTTCAACCTCGGGAAGGTCCGAAACCTTGAGCGTGTCGTGGATGCCGAGATGCTCGATATCGACTTCGACCGACTGCGGGATCGCGTTCGGAAGCGCTGAGATCATGACGCTCGCGTCGAACACCTCGATCACGGCACCTTCGTCCTTGACCCCTCGTGGGATCCCGATGAACTCGATGGCGACCTCGGCGTCGATCTCGGTGTCCATCTTGACCTGGATGAAGTCGAGGTGGGTGATATCGCCACGCACCGGGTCCCGCTGGATCTCGCGAGCAACGGTGAGGACCTGAGATCCGTCAACATCGACCTCGATGAGTGCGTTGCGGCCTGCGCCGGTGTGAAGGACGGCGTACAGATCACGGTTCGAAACGTGTACGGCGAGTGGTTCGATATCGACGCCGTAGACGACGCCGGGGATGCGCCCCTCACGGCGGAGCCGCTTGGAGGCACGAGTGCCCTGGGTAACGCGCTGCTCGGCGCGCAGGGTTTCCTGCTGCATGTGGAGTTCACCTCGGGTTCGGATGAGGATTCAATGCAACAGTCTACGGAGAATCCGAACGAAGTGAAAGGCAGCCTCTCCGTCCCCCCTTCAGGGGGGACAAGCGAGTCCTCGAGCGAGGGGGGACCGCGAGCCCGCGAGCCCGGTACGACAGAGACTCGCGCGGGTTGCTTCCACTTCGTGTTCGCAGGCTCACACTCCCCCCTGCATCGCTCCTACGTCGCTCT
>VAPL010054560.1_pt1 | contig 42000 bp, 51 predicted proteins | sample 3395061 | NCBI WGS metagenome assembly VAPL01 (sample SAMN08290444, study PRJNA428436) | hydrothermal vent metagenome | isolation source: Deep-sea hydrothermal vent chimney 2 | place: Pacific Ocean: Juan De Fuca Ridge | depth 2182 m m | reverse complement strand
TTTTTCTAAGAAAGTTTAAATATTTCCCTGGCAGCTGCGACAATGTCATGTCTGTCATTTTCGCCTGCACTCCTAATTTGGGTGCTAGGAGTATGTATAAGTTTATTGGTTAAAGTATGTGCCAAAAGGTTTAAAACTTCTTCTGCATTACGCCCTTTTTTAAGCTCGGACAGTGCTTTTATTAATGCTTGGTCACGGGTAATCGCTGCTTGCTGGCGATAGTCTTTAATAACTGTTTGGGCACCTTGGGAGCGCATCCAGGACAGAAAATGCTCGACTTGCGTATCAATAATTTCTTCAGCTTGTTCAGCTGCTTTACGCCTAGAGTCCATGTTTTGGTCAATAGTATTTTGTAAGTCATCAACAGTGTATAGGTAAACATCATTGAGTTGTGCAACTTCTGCCTCAATATCACGAGGAACGGCTAGGTCAACCATAAACATAGGTTTATGTTTGCGCTTTTTGATGGCACTCTCTACGCAGCCCTTACCTAAAATAGGAAGTTGGCTCGCTGTGGAGGAAACGACAATATCTGCTTCAGCAAGGTGTGTTGACAGTTCAGATAGAGCAATAGCGTAGCCGTCAAATTGAGAGGCCAAAGCATGAGCTTTGTCATAAGTTCGGTTGGCAATAATCATACGACCAATTTTATTCTGATGCAGGTGTCGGGCTGTTAATTCAATAGTTTCACCTGCACCAATTAGTAAAGCTGTTTGGTCGCTTAGTGAATTGAAGATTTGTTGTGACAGTTGTACGGCAGCAAAAGCAACAGAAACGGGGCTTGAACCAATGGCGGTGTCAGTTCTTACTTTTTTTGCTGCAGAAAAAGTATGATGAAAAAGTTTTCCGAGGTGTTTTCCAAGCGTCCCCGCTTCATAGGCGGCCTGGTAGGCTATTTTCATTTGCCCTAGAATTTGAGGCTCTCCAAGGACCATGGAGTCCAAGCCGCAAGCAACACGAAACATGTGACGAATAGATTGGCTATCAGTATAACTATATAGGTAAGGAGTAAATTCTTTAGGAGAAATGTTTTTGCTATCTGCAACCCATTCAATAAGTTGTTTTGACGTAGTATCATTTGTTTGGCAATAGAATTCAGTTCTATTGCAAGTAGATAAAATGGCTGCTCCATTAATCGTGCTGTTACCCCAAAGTGCTTTAAGAGAGGATTCAAGAGAATCCGCAGGGAATGCGAGGCGTTCACGAATGGAGACGGGCGCAGTATTATAATTTATCCCGACGGCAAGAAGAGTCATTGAATAGGCTTAATAATGAATAGTAAAAGCACATATTCTAAGTAATATAACGATTTTATCCAAATAGAATAAATTCCTAGTCAAAATTTAAACGATTATCTGCTACTCTATTACAATGTTTAATCAAGATGTAAAGGGAAGATCTGTGTTAATTGTTAAGTTAATAGTTGGGCTATTGTTTTTTTCTTTATCTGGGTGTGCGAGTGCTCCAGATGTTGCTAGTGATGACTCGAAAGTGGTTGTTGATGTAAAAAAAGGCGAAAATACTGTTACTGAAAAGGAGACAGACATTTCTCCAGAAGTGATGTATTTATTATTGACGGCAGAAATTGCAGGTCAAAGAAATCGTTACGGAGTTGCATTAGAAGGGTATTTGGAAGCGGCAAAGCGTGTCGCTGATGTAAGGGTGGCGGAAAGAGCTGCAAAAATTGGTCTTTTTTTAAAAGATACTAAAAAAACATCTGAAGCGGTTTCTATCTGGCTAAATCAAGATGAAGGTAATTTAACAGCAAGAAAAATTGCATTATTATCAGCTTTAAAGGGAGGTGATAAGCAGTTGTCTGTTAAGCATTTAAATAAAATGCTGGCTGATGATCCGGCTGGATTTGAACAGACATTGCTTGATTTAACGCGAATAATGGCAAAAGAAGGGCAAGCTGACTTTGTTTATAATGTGTTAGATGAAGTTGTTAAAGAACATCCCGATCAAGCAGTCGTCTTTTTTGTACAAGGCTTGTTGGCAGGACAATTAAATAAAACTGAGCTAGCGAGAAAAAAAGTAAATCAAGCATTAAAACTACAGCCAGATTGGGATAAAGCACTTATTTTGCATGCACAGTTATATGCACAAAATAGACAATATGAAATATCAAAGGCTGATTTGGAAAAAGTTTTAGAGCAATCACCTGACAATTTTAAAGTCAGAAAGTTGTTAGGTCAGGTTCTGATGAAGATGAATGCATTAGACCAGGCTGTGGCGGTTTATCAAAAAATTTTACAAACCGAGGAAAATGATAGCGAAAGCCAATTTGCTCTTGCCTTAATATATTTGCAACAAAAAAATGAACAAGATGCTCGTGTTTATTTGAAAAAATTAGTGAATAAACGAGGCTGGGATGCACAGGCCAGCTTTTACTTGGGCCGTATAGCATTTAATAATGCAGAGTATGAAACGGCACTCACATGGTTTGCTAAAGTTACAGAAGGGCCGTATAAATATGAAGCGTCAATGGCAGCTGTTTCTGTGCTATTGGAACAAGGCAAATTTGTGGGTGCTGAAACACGCCTGGCGACATTGGATGATAAATTTCCACAAAAGAAAGTTGATATTTTGTTGTTAAAGGCTGAAGCTTTTACCAAGCAGCAAAAATATCAGCAAGCCTTTGATGTGTTGTCAACAGGGCTAGATATATTTCCAGAGCAGCGCGATCTATTATATAGCCGAGCACTAATTGCAGAGAAAATAGGTGGTTTACCTTTATTAGAGCGTGATTTGAAGGCCTTGTTATTAAAGTACCCAAATGATGTGGCGGCTTTAAATGCTTTAGGATATACCTTGGTAGATAGGACTGTGCGTTATACTGAAGCTGAAGTATATTTGCAGAAGGCACTAAAATTTAGCCCTGATAATGCGTTGATTATGGATAGCATGGGTTGGTTGCGGTTTAAGCAAGGTCGATTGGAAGATGCTTTGCTATTACTTAGAGCTGCGTATGATAAGCAAGCAGAAAATGAAATAGCTATTCATTTAGCGGAGGTTCTGCATAAATTAGACGCAAATAGAGAAGCGGCTGATATTATAAATAAAGCACTTAAAAAAACACCGAAAGATGAATATCTACTAAAGTTTAGAGAGCGCTTTCCAGAAATACGATGATCAAAAGGTCTTTTTTTGTAATTGTTATGTTGCAGCTGGTTTCCTGTGCGAATGTACAGGAAAAGCCGGTATCGGGATTTGATTTATCAGCGAGAGAAAATTTATATAATAAAACAGAATGGTCTTTTACAGGTCGAATCGCAATTTTTGATAAAGAAAACTCAATGTCAGCAAATTTATCTTGGAAACACACACAAAAGAAAGAAAATATAATCTTATCTGGACTGTTTGGGATGGGCAAAACCAGGATAACGTTAACTCCTGGGCAAACAGAAATTGAGTCTGAGGGTAAGCGTGCCATCTATTATGGGGATGCAAATTCAGTTATTTACTCAAGACTGGGTATTCAAGTTCCTGTTACGGCATTAAAATTCTGGGTATTAGGCTTGGTTGACCCTAATACTGCTTATATACAAAAGGAAGCAGGTTTTGAGCAGTACGGCTGGAAAATAACATATTTACAGATGCAATTTAATGTGGGGTATGAATTACCCAGGAAAATCAGGGTTGAGCAGGGCGGAGCTAAAGTAAAGTTAATAGTGAGTCAATGGGATATATAGCTCGATTGTTATTGGTCTTTTACAAAAAAACTTTATGAATAAAGAAATAATGGGGTGGGGAGAGAAATGGCCAGCACCTGCAAAATTAAATTTAATGTTAAGAATTACGGGGCAACGAAATGACGGTTATCATTTGTTGCAAACAGTCTTTCAGTTTACAGACTTATGTGACTGGCTGATATTTCATCGGGTTGATGATGAAAGAGTTTGTCTAAAGTCACCAATACCCGGTGTGCCAGAGGAAACTGACTTAACCATACGTGCCGCAAAGTTGCTAAAACAGGAAACGGGTTGCAAACAAGGAGTGCAGATAGAAATTGAAAAAAATCTACCTATGGGGGGTGGTTTGGGTGGAGGAAGTTCTGATGCTGCAACAACATTAGTTGCATTGAATAACTTGTGGGAGTTGAATTTACCAGAAAACAAATTAAGACAGTTAGGGATAAAGTTGGGTGCTGATATTCCTGTTTTTGTCTATGGTCATGCTGCATGGGCAGAAGGTGTGGGAGAAAAGCTGGAGAAAATTGAGCTAGAAGAAAAATGGATTGTCATTATTAAGCCAGACTGTCATGTTGATACAAAAGAAATATTTTCAGTAAAAGGTTTGACAAGGGATAGTAAATCAATCAAAATGGCTGACTTTATTGCAGGCCTACATCAAAACGATTGTTTGGAGACGGTTTGTAATAAGTATGAGCCAGTAAAAAATGCTTTAATTGATCTTGCTGTTTATTCTGAAGCAAGGTTAACTGGAACAGGAGCTTGTGTTTTTGCTCAGTTTGACTCTAAGGAGCTGGCTGAAAAAGCTTATAGCAAGCTGTTGGAAAAGTGGCAAGTGTATTTGGTCAAAGGATTAAATACGTCATTGTTAAAGAATAAGCTGGTTTAATCAGTTATTGGGCTGTCGCCAAGCGGTAAGGCACGGGGTTTTGATCTCCGCATACCCAGGTTCGAATCCTGGCAGCCCAGCCAATTCTATCTCCAATTACAAAATCTAGCGGAGCGCCTTAAATGCAAGATACTTCTATGATGATATTTTCTGGTAATGCTAATAAAGCTTTATCTGAGGGTATAGTGAGGAAGTTGAACATGCGTTTAGGTATGGCAACTGTTAGCCGGTTTAGTGATGGGGAGATACAAGTAGAAATTGAAGAGAATGTAAGGGGGCGGGATGTTTTTATAATTCAGCCTACATGTTCTCCTGCTGATGAGCATTTGATGGAGTTATTGGTGATGATTGATGCTTTAAAAAGAGCGTCGGCATCTAGAATAACGGCTGTTATTCCTTACTATGGATATGCTCGTCAAGATAGGCGCTCTCGTTCAGCAAGGGTGCCTATTACAGCAAAATTAGTTGCAAATATGCTGGGTACAGCGGGTGCTGATCGGGTTTTGACAGTAGATTTGCATGCTGATCAAATCCAGGGTTTTTTTGATATTCCTGTTGATAATGTTTATGCCTCTCCATTGCTGTTGGGTGATGTGTGGCGGCAAAAGTACGAGAATTTAATTGTTGTTTCGCCTGATGTTGGTGGTGTTGTTAGGGCGAGAGCATTAGCAAAACGATTGGGTGATGCTGATTTGGCAATTATTGATAAGCGACGCCCAAAGGCTAATGTTTCAGAAATCATGCATATAATTGGTGATGTTTCTGGGCGAACTTGTGTAATGATTGATGATCTTGTGGATACCGCAGGGACTTTGTGTCACGCGGCAAAAGCATTGAAAGCAAAGGGTGCTATAAAGGTTGTGGCTTATTGCACTCACCCTGTTTTATCAGGAGCTGCTGTGGATAATGTTCGCAGTTCGGTTTTGGATGAGTTGGTGGTAACAGATACTATTCCGTTAAGTGCTGAGTTAATGTCTGTTGATAAGATAAGGCAGTTAAGTGTTGCTGAAATGTTGGCTGAAACTATTAGACGAATTGCTGAGAGTGAGTCAGTAAGTTCGCTTTATGTTGATTGAAATATTTTTATAGAATTGCTTGAAAGCAAGTTTGGAGAAAGAGATGTCTAGTGTGTTTGAATTTGTTGCTGAGAGTCGCAATTTGTCAGGTAAGACTGCAGCAAGAGCTGTGCGTCGGGGTGGGAATGTGCCTGCTGTAGTGTATGGTGGTAGTGCGACCCCTAAATCGATTGTTTTAAATCATAATGAAGTGGCTAAACATTTGAGTCATGAAGCTGTTTATTCGCATATTTTAGATTTAAAGGTAGATGGAAAAGTAGAGAAAGTTGTTTTAAAAAGCCTTCAGCGCCACCCTGCTAAGGCTAAGGTATTACACATGGATTTTATGCGTGTTGATGCAACTCACGCTTTGAAAGTCAATGTGCCGCTTCATTTTATGAATGAAGATGAGTGTGCTGGGGTAAAAGCTGGTGGAGTTGTTATGCATGCAATGGTTGATGTTGAAGTTTCATGTTTACCTTCTGCTTTGCCCGAATATATTGAAGTTGATCTAGCTGCTGTTGAAATTGGACAGTCTCTTCATTTAAGTGATTTGATTTTACCTGAGGGTGTGGAAATCTTAATATTGGCACAAGGTGAGGATCATGATCACCCTGTTGCTCAAGTTATGAAAACAAAAGTAAAAGCTGAAGATGAAGGTGAGGGTGAAGAGGTTGTGGATGAGGCTGATACCGAGTCAGATGAGAATTAAAATTCTAAGCTATATTTTTTGAAGTGATTAAGCTTATAGTTGGTCTCGGTAACCCGGGGCGAGAATATGAAAAAACCCGGCATAATGCCGGGTTTTTGTTTTTAGACTACCTGGCTGGTAATGCTTCGTGGTCAAATGAATCTAAGTTTCATGGTTTGCTGGCAAATTCAATTATTGGTGATAATAAGGTTTTATTGCTAAAGCCTCAGACCTTTATGAATAAAAGCGGTTTGTCAGTAGGGGCTGTTGCTAGGTATTATAAGATCTGTATTGATGAGATGCTGGTGGCTCATGATGAATTAGATTTAAGTGCTGGTATTGTAAGGCTTAAGAAAGGTGGTGGGCATGCCGGACATAATGGTTTGAGGGATATTATTTCAAATCTTGCGGGGCGTGACTTTTATCGTTTAAGGTTTGGGGTGGGCAGGCCTTCGCCAGGAAAAAATGTTGCTGATTTTGTTTTATCAAACTCTTCTAAGGGAGAGGCTGGGGATATAATAATGGCTTTTGACAAGGCATGTTCCTTGATGCCAAAGTTGCTTGCTGGTGATGTGGCTGCGGTAATGAATGATTTAAATCAGAAATAAAGATTAAAGAATATCGAGAGCTCCTGTTTCAGCAAGCGAGCTTTGTTGTAATAATTTTTTAAGTAAAAAAAATAAAGTCTTGACTGTTTCTGAGGGAGTCTTCATAATAGTCAGTTCAGGAGGGGTTCCCGAGCGGCCAAAGGGATCAGACTGTAAATCTGACGGCTCAGCCTTCGGAGGTTCGAATCCTCCCCCCTCCACCATTTTTCCATTAGGAAAGTGCGGGTGTAGTTCAGTGGTAGAACTCCAGCCTTCCAAGCTGATTATGTGGGTTCGATTCCCATCACCCGCTCCAATTTCAAAAAAATATCAAGTGCTCATATAGCTCAGTCGGTAGAGCACTTCCTTGGTAAGGAAGAGGTCACCGGTTCAAATCCGGTTATGAGCTCCAGTTTACTGGTAAAGCGTTTGGTGTTTATATTTAAAAAGATTGTGTTTATTATTTTTATGAGATACAATCATCAGTTCTTTACGGTTTCTGAATAGGTCAGTGGCTCAATTGGTAGAGCAGCGGTCTCCAAAACCGCAGGTTGTGGGTTCGAGTCCCTCCTGGCCTGCCATTCAGAAAACTACTTAATAATTTTATTTCCAATTTTTCAAATGAATGCACAGGCAGAAGAAACATCGAAAGCATTCGATGTTGTAAAGCATGGTTTGTCACTTATTCTTGTAGTGGCAGGAGTGGCAGGTTTTTATTATTTCTCTGATGTACCAGGGTTTACTCTTTTATATAGAGTCCTTGTTTTGGTTGCAATTATATTAACTGCAGTCGGAGTGGCGTTTACTACTGCAGCAGGGCACAATGTTTGGGATTTTGCCTTAGAAGCAAAGCAAGAGGTCAGAAAAGTGGTTTGGCCTACCAGAGAAGAAACCATGAGAACAACTCTTTTAGTTTTTGGTATGGTTTTTATTGTTGGTTTGATTTTATGGTTATTAGACTGGGGATTACTAGTGGGAATTAAAGCATTAACTGGTCAAGGGAGCTGATTAATGGCTCTTAGATGGTATGTGGTACATGCGTATTCAAATTTTGAGAAAAAAGTAAAGCTGGCGATTGAAGAGAAGATTGAGCTTGAAGGGATGCAAGAACATTTTGGAAAGATCTTGGTGCCAACTGAAGAAGTTGTTGAGATGCGAATGGGACAGCAACGTAAAAGTGAAAGAAAATTTTACCCTGGTTATGTCTTGATTCAAATGGAATTGACTGATGAAACATGGCATTTGGTTAAAGATATACCAAGAGTTTTGGGTTTTATTGGTGGAACTTCAGATAAGCCTGCGCCAATTTCGGATAAAGAAGCTGATGCGATTTTGAATAGAGTCGAAGAAGGTGTTAATAAACCAAGGCCGAAAGTTCTATTTGAAGTCGGCGAAATGCTTCGAGTAACAGATGGGCCGTTTAAGGATTTTAACGGTAATATCGAAGAAGTAAATTATGACAAAAACAGGTTAAAAGTTTCTGTTCTTATTTTTGGGCGTTCAACACCTGTAGAATTAGAGTTTGGGCAAGTAGAAAAACTTTAAATAAAGATTTAAAACAAATCTCTGCTCTTTTTAAGAGTAGGGATTTTTGTATCTTGGGGAGCTGAAAAGCGATTGAACCCATATTGGAGAGTAAAATGGCAAAAAAAATACAAGCGTATATAAAGCTGCAAGTAAAAGCAGGTGAAGCGAATCCTAGTCCACCAGTCGGTCCTGCATTGGGTCAACATGGTGTGAATATTATGGAGTTTTGTAAGGCATTTAATGCAAAAACCTCTGATGTTGAAAAAGGCCTTCCTATTCCTGTTGTAATTACCGTTTATGCAGATAGAAGCTTTACTTTTATCACAAAAACACCGCCTGCAGCTGTTTTGTTAATGAAGGCTGCTGGTATTCAAAAAGGTAGTGGGACTCCAAATACTGCAAAAGTCGGTACGGTAACAAAAGCCCAACTCGAAGAAATTGCAACAACAAAAATGCAAGATCTTAATGCTGCTGATATGGATGCGGCTATTAGAATTATAGCAGGTAGTGCGCGTAGCATGGGCCTAAATGTGGAGGGGCTATAAATGGCTAAGTTATCTAAAAAAGCAAAGTTAATTGCAGCTAAAGTTGATAAGGTTACACAGTATACAATTACTGAGAGTGTAGCTTTACTAAAAGAATTTGCTAACTCTAAATTTGATGAGTCAGTTGATGTGAATGTTATTTTGGGTATAGACCCAAGAAAATCAGATCAAAATGTACGTGGCGCGTCAGTCCTTCCTCATGGAACAGGTAAAACAGTTCGAGTTGCAGTATTTACTCAGGGACCAAATGCTGATGCAGCAAAAGAAGCCGGTGCTGATGTTGTTGGTATGGATGATTTGGCAGCTCAAGTAAAAAAAGGTGAAATGGATTTTGACGTGGTTATTGCTTCTCCTGATGCAATGCGTGTTGTTGGACAATTAGGTCAGATTTTAGGACCTCGTGGTCTAATGCCAAACCCTAAAGTCGGTACTGTAACACCAGATGTTGCAACTGCAGTTAAAAATGCAAAGTCTGGACAAGTTCGGTACCGTACGGAAAAAGGTGGAATTATTCATTGTTCAATCGGAAAAGTTTCATTTGATGATACCTCGATAAAAGAAAACCTGGAATTTCTAATTGCTGATTTGAAGAAAGCAAAACCCTCTGCTGCAAAAGGTATTTATTTAAAGAAAATTTCAATTTCTTCTACGATGGGTCCTGGTTTAACGATCGATCAAAGTAGTCTTGATGTATAAAAAGAACTTTGGGTTGCTGGTAATCTAGCAACCGTCAAAGACCGTTGGTGTTGAAAAACGTAATCTATATTAATAGGCCAGCGTAGGCGGGGAGCTTTACCAGGAATTGGTGAGGAACCGTAAGGTGCATCTGAAGAGATGCGTTTAATTAAATTCAGGCTAGGGTCTGGATAAATTACCGGAGGTAATCTGTGGCATTAAACCTAGATAGCAAAAAGGTAGTTGTTGATGAAGTTGCTCAGTATGCTGCTAAAGCATTATCTGTAGTAGCTGCTGAATATCGTGGTTTAACTGTTTCTGAATTGACAGAGATGCGTAAAACTGCGCGAGAAAGTAACGTTTATTTGCGAGTAGTTAAAAACTCGTTAGCAAAACGGGCAGTTGCAGGAACTGAATTTGAATGTATGCAAGAAGGGTTGAAAGGTCCTTTAATTCTTGCTTTTTCAATGGAAGCACCTGGCGCAGCAGCGCGATTAATCAATGATTTTGCAAAAACCAATAATAAATTGGTTCCTAAAGTAATTGGCTTTGATGGTCAATCACTTGATATATCTGAGTTAGCTCGTTTGGCAAGTATGCCGACTCGCGACGAGGGTATTAGCTTAATCATGGCTGTAATGAAAGCACCAGTAGGCAAATTAGCGCGTATTTTGGCTGCTCTCAGAGACCAGAAGCAAGAAGCGGAAGCTGCATAAGCTTACTAACCAGTTTAAAATCTATTATTTATAGGAATATCATACAATGGCTATCTCACAAGAAGATATTTTAGAAGCAGTATCAAACATGACGGTTATGGAAATCGTTGACTTAATTTCTGCGATGGAAGAAAAATTTGGTGTTACAGCTGCTGTTGCAGCAGCAGCTCCAGCAGCAGGCGGCGAAGCAGATGGTGGCGCTGAACAAACTGAATTTGATGTTATGTTAACTTCTTTTGGAGATAAAAAAGTTGCAGTAATTAAAGCAGTTCGTGCTATTACAGGCTTAGGTCTTAAAGAGGCTAAGGGTGCTGTAGAAGGTGCGCCAACAGCGATTAAAGAAGGTGTAAGTAAAGCTGATGCTGAAGAAGTAGTTAAAACACTTGAAGAAGCAGGTGCTTCTGCTGAGATCAAATAATTTTGATTGATAAAAGGCTTTGATTGTTGGAGAGTATTTCAATTATTAAAGTTTTGCAAAAGTAGGGCTGATGGCATTATTGTCATCGGCCTTTTACTGTTTGCAGAAAGTCTTACCTAAACCACTCAGGCAGAGCTGGTTTTGGTCGTAAAGTTAAACAATCCTTGATGAAAGGTATGGAAAATATGGCCTATTCTTTTACCGAAAAAAAACGTATTCGTAATAATTTTGGGAAAGCTGATGAGGTACTTGAGGTACCCTATTTATTAGCAACTCAGATAAACTCATATGCTGGTTTTTTACAAGACGGCATACAACCTAAAAAGAGGTTGGAGCGTGGTTTGCATGGTGCATTTACTAGTGTGTTTCCTATAGTAAGTCACTCTGGCTATGCTGTACTTGAATATGTGAGATATAGATTAGGTGAGCCTACTTTTGATGTCAGGGAATGTCAGCAACGTGGTGCAACTTATGCTGCGCCATTAAGAGTGCTTGTCCGCTTGGTTATTTATGATAAAGATGCTCCGATAAAAGCTAAAGTTGTTAAAGACATTCGTGAGCAAGAAGTTTACATGGGTGAGCTTCCATTAATGACTGAAAATGGTACTTTTGTAATTAATGGTACTGAGCGTGTTATCGTATCTCAGTTACATAGGTCTCCAGGTGTTTTCTTTGATCACGATAAAGGTAAAACACATTCATCTGGAAAATTATTATTTAATGCTAGGGTAATACCTTACCGTGGCTCTTGGTTAGATTTTGAGTTTGACCATAAAGACGCTGTTTTTGTCAGAATTGATAGAAGGCGTAAAATACCTGCAACAATTCTATTGCGTGCATTGGGGTATGACAACGAAGAAATGATTAAAATATTCTTCGATACCAATAAATTCACCTTAAGTCCTGATGTTATTAAATTTCATGTTATTCCTGAGAGATTGCGTGGAGAGATGGCAGCATTTGACATTAAATTTGATGGTGAAGTGATTGTTGAAGAAGGTCGTCGAGTCACTGCAAAGCATGTTAGGCAGATGGTCAAGGCAAATGTTAATGAAATTGTTGTACCTAAGGAGTGGTTGTACGGCAAGATACTGAGTCATAATATTGTTGATGAATCGACAGGTGAATTAATTGCAAATGTAAATGATGAGTTAACTGAAGAACTTGTACAAGTATTATTAGATGCAGGTATAAGTGATATTGATGTGTTATACGTCAATGATTTAGATAGAGGTCCTTATATCTCAAATGCAATGAGATTGGATGCCTCTACCAACAGACTGGAAGCATTGGTTGAAATATACCGAATGATGCGTCCTGGTGAGCCACCAACAAAAGATTCAGCTGAAAATTTATTTGCAAATTTGTTCTTTACTACAGACCGATATGACCTGTCTGCTGTGGGTAGAATGAAATTTAACCGTAGACTTGGAAGGGAAGAGACTGAGGGCGAGGGTACTTTAAGTAATGATGATATTGTTGATGTATTAAAAGAACTTATTGCTATTCGTAATGGAATAGGTGGTGTTGATGATATTGATCACTTGGGTAATAGACGTGTGCGTTCTGTTGGAGAGATGATTGAAAATCAATTTAGAGTTGGCTTGGTTCGTGTCGAGCGCGCAGTAAGAGAAAGATTGACACTTGCTGATTCTGAAGGTTATATGCCACAAGAAATTATCAATGCTAAGCCCGTATCTGCCGCAGTGAAAGAATTTTTTGGTTCAAGTCAGTTGTCACAATTTATGGATCAAAATAATCCATTATCTCAAGTGACACATAAACGACGTGTTTCAGCTTTAGGTCCAGGTGGTCTTGCCAGAGAGCGAGCTGGATTTGAGGTGCGAGATGTGCATACAACACATTATGGTCGTGTATGCCCCATTGAAACGCCTGAGGGCCCAAATATTGGACTTATTAACTCTTTATCCGTTTATTCTCGTACTAATTCATACGGTTTTTTAGAGACACCTTATAGAAAAATTGAAAATGGAAAGGTAACGGATCAAGTTGATTACTTGTCGGCTATTGAAGAAGGTGATTTTGTTATTGCGCAATCAAGTGTGCCTGTTAATGAAGAAGGACACTTGAAGGAAGGGCTGGTCCCTGCTCGCTACAAAGATGAGTTTACCTTGGCTTCATCGGAATCTGTGCAATATATGGATGTATCATCTAAGCAAATTGTATCGGTTGCGGCTTCTATTATTCCATTTTTAGAGCATGATGATGCGAACAGGGCCTTGATGGGTTCAAACATGCAGCGTCAGGCTGTCCCAACATTGAGAGCTGAGAAGCCATTAGTTGGAACAGGGATGGAGCGTGTAATTGCTAAGGATTCAGGGGTTTCTGTTGTTGCTAAGCGTGGTGGTATTGTTGAAACGGTTGATGCTGCTCGTATAGTTATTAAAGTAGCTGATAGCGAAACAGTTGAAGGTGTGCCAAGTGTTGATATTTATAACCTGATAAAATATACACGTTCAAATCAGAATACATGTATTAACCAGAAACCATTGGTTATGCCTGGAGACACAGTTAATTCTGGTGACATTTTAGCAGATGGCCCATCAACCGATATTGGTGAGTTGGCCTTAGGTCAAAATATGCGAATTGCTTTTATGCCTTGGAATGGTTACAACTTTGAAGATTCTATTTTAGTTTCTGAGCGTGTTGTTAAAGAGGATCGTTTTACCACGATTCACATTGAAGAGAAAACATGTGTTGCTCGTGAAACCAAGCATAGTCCAGAAGAGATAACAGCAGATATTCCTAATGTCAGTGAAGAGGCTCTCTCTAAATTAGATGAGTCTGGTATTGTTTATGTCGGTGCTGAGGTTAAGGGTGGAGATATTTTGGTGGGTAAGGTGACACCAAAAGGTGAAACCCAGCTAACACCAGAGGAAAAGCTTTTACGTGCGATTTTTGGGGAGAAAGCTGCAGATGTTAAGGATACTTCTTTAAGAGTGCCCGGCAGTATTCGTGCAACAGTTATTGATGTGCAGGTTTTTACTCGTGATGGCGTAGCAAAAGATCAGCGCGCCCTAGAAATAGAAGAGGCTGAAATTAAGCGCTATAAAAAGGATTTGGATGATCAGCTTAAAATTATTGAGCAAGATATCTTTGATCGTATTGCTGCAATGTTAATAAACCAAAAAACTGAAATTGGTGTTGCTGATATTAAGAAAGGAACTGAGTTAACTCAAGATATTCTTAATGGCATGACTAAGTCAGACTGGTTAAAAATAAAAGTTCAAGAAGAGGATATTAATGTCCAGCTAGAGTCTGTAGCGTCTCAAATTGAGCTACAACGTAAAGAATTTGACCAAAGGTTTGAGTCTAAACGAAACAAAATCACCATGGGTGATGATTTGGCACCTGGCGTTCTTAAAATGGTAAAAGTATATTTGGCGGTTAAAAAACGTATTCAGCCGGGTGATAAAATGGCGGGTCGACATGGAAATAAAGGGGTTATCTCTCAAATTGTTCCGGTTGAAGATATGCCATATACAGAAGACGGTAACCCCATAGATATTTTGTTAAATCCTTTAGGTGTACCTTCAAGGATGAATGTGGGGCAGATATTAGAGACTCACCTTGGGTGGGCTGCGAGTGGTTTAGGTGTAAAAATTGGGAAAATGCTAGAAGCTCAAGCAAAGATTGTTGAGATTAGAGGGTTTCTGGATAAAATTTATAATCACAGCGGCAAAAAAGAAGACCTTGATTTGCTTTCAGATCTTGAAATTATGGAGATGGCTGGGAATCTGGTTCGTGGAGTACCAATGGCAACTCCAGTATTTGATGGGGCATCTGAGGTAGAAATCAAAGCTATGTTGCGATTGGCTGATTTACCAGAAAGTGGGCAGACTACTTTATATGATGGTCTAACAGGTGAAGCATTTGAACGAAAAGTAACAGTAGGTTACATGTATATGTTGAAGTTAAATCATTTGGTTGATGACAAAATGCATGCAAGGTCAACGGGTCCATACAGCTTAGTTACGCAACAGCCATTGGGTGGTAAAGCTCAGTTTGGTGGTCAGCGTTTTGGAGAAATGGAGGTGTGGGCACTTGAAGCGTATGGTGCGGCTTATACATTACAAGAGATGTTGACAGTAAAATCAGATGACGTAAACGGCCGAACTAAAATGTATAAAAATATTGTTGATGGTAATCATACGATGGACCCAGGAATGCCTGAGTCGTTTAATGTATTGATTAAAGAGATACGGTCATTGGCTGTAAATATTGAGTTGGAGTAAGGACTTAAATAGCAGGACAGTATTTCAGCGATTATTTAACTTACAGTTATATGAATTATTTATAAGCAACTTGTAGCTAATATAAGTTGCTTATATAAAATAACTATAAATAATTGATTAATTTTACACAGGGTGTAGTTGCTAATATTCTGTGGAAGCCAGGTAAAATAAAGAGGACAAGCTCTTGAAAGATTTAATGAATTTCCTTAAGCGTCAAGGTCGAGCAGATGACTTTGATGGTATACGTATTGGTTTATCTTCACCCAATATGATTCGTTCATGGTCGTATGGGGAAGTAAAAAAACCAGAAACCATTAATTACCGTACTTTTAAGCCTGAGCGTGATGGTTTGTTTTGTGCAAAGATTTTTGGTCCAGTCAGTGATTATGAGTGTTTGTGTGGAAAATATAAAAGATTAAAGCATCGTGGTGTAATTTGTGAAAAATGTGGTGTTGAAGTCACTATTTCAAAAGTTAGGCGCGAAAGAATGGGGCATATTGATCTAGCAAGCCCTGTTGCACATATTTGGTTTTTAAAATCTTTGCCATCAAGAATTGCATTGTTATTAGATATGACATTGCGAGGCATAGAAAGGGTCCTTTATTTTGAGTCTTTTGTAGTCCTAGACCCTGGTATGACTCCTTTGGAGCGTGGCCAGTTACTGACTGATGATGAGTTCTTGGATGCTGTTGAAGAGCATGGTGATGAATTTGAAGCAAAAATGGGAGCCGAAGCTGTATTTGACCTTTTAAAGTCCATTGACTTAAAAGAAGAAGTTAATATTCTTCGTGAAGAAATTAACGCAACAAATTCAGAAACAAAAATTAAGAAGTATTCAAAACGTCTTAAGGTGATTGAGTCTTTGCTTGAATCAAATAATCGTCCAGAATGGATGATTATGACAGTTTTACCGGTTTTACCCCCTGAACTTCGACCTTTAGTGCCGCTAGATGGTGGACGGTTTGCAACTTCGGATTTAAATGACTTATATCGACGTGTCATTAACAGAAATAATCGTCTAAGAAGGTTGCTGGATTTAAGTGCGCCTGACATTATAGTACGAAATGAAAAGCGTATGCTGCAAGAGTCTGTGGATGCATTGCTGGATAATGGACGTCGTGGTAGAGCAATTACAGGGACTAATAGAAGGCCGCTGAAATCATTAGCGGATATGATTAAAGGTAAGCAAGGGCGTTTTAGACAGAATCTATTAGGCAAGCGAGTAGACTATTCTGGACGTTCTGTTATTGTTGTTGGTCCTACATTAAAGTTACATCAGTGCGGATTACCTAAAAAAATGGCATTGGAGTTATTTAAGCCCTTTATTTTTAGTAAATTACAATTTAGAGGTTTAGCAACAACCATTAAAGCAGCAAAGAAGATGGTTGAAAGAGAGGGTGCAGAAGTTTGGGATATTCTTGAAGAGGTTATTCGTGAACATCCTATTATGCTTAACCGTGCACCTACCTTGCATAGACTAGGTATTCAAGCGTTTGAGCCTACTTTAATTGAAGGTAAAGCCATTCAATTACACCCCTTAGTTTGTAGTGCTTTTAATGCTGACTTTGACGGTGATCAAATGGCCGTTCATGTACCGTTATCCATCGAGGCACAGCTTGAAGCTAGAATCTTGATGATGGCAACAAATAATATTTTATCGCCAGCAAATGGTGAGCCAGTAATAAATCCATCGCAGGATGTGGTTATTGGTTTATATTTTATTACGCGTGAAAAAATCAATGCAAAAGGTGAGGGAAGCATCTTTGTGGATTTAGATGAAGTTAATAAAGCACTGGATAGCAAAGCTGTCGAATTACAAACAAAAATCACACTTCGTGTTAAAGAAACGATTATAGGCGATGATGGAGAAAAATCTGTAAAGGTTAGTCGATATGATACAACAGTTGGTAGGGCATTAATCTGGGCAATAGTGCCCGAAGGAATGCCTTTTGATATAGTTAATGTTGATATGACCAAAAAGAATATATCAGGATTAATTAACTATAGTTATCGTCACCTGGGAAACAAAGATACGGTGATGTTAGCTGATCAGATTATGTATCTGGGCTTTAAATATGCGACTAGATCGGGTGTATCTGTTGGTATTGAAGATATGGTGATACCAGAAAAGAAAAGCAGTATTTTAGAGGCGGCTGAAGCCGAAGTAAAAGAAATTCAGGGGCAGTATGCATCAGGTTTGGTAACGGATGGTGAGCGCTATAATAAAGTGGTTGATATTTGGTCTCATGCTAATGAGCAAGTTGCTAAAGCGATGATGGATGGGTTGGGTGAGGAGGAAGCTATCAATGCAGCGGGTGAGCATGTTATGCAGAAATCCTTTAATTCAGTCTTTATGATGGCTGAGTCAGGTGCCAGGGGTTCAGCGGCTCAGATTCGTCAGCTAGCAGGTATGCGTGGCCTAATGGCAAAACCAGATGGTTCAATTATCGAAACGCCTATTACAGCGAACTTTCGTGAGGGCTTAGATGTTTTACAATACTTTATTTCTACTCATGGTGCTCGAAAAGGTCTTGCGGATACAGCTCTTAAAACCGCTAACTCTGGTTATTTAACGCGTAGATTAGTTGATGTAGCACAGGATTTAGTGGTTTTGAAAGAGGACTGTGGAACAACAAATGGTTTGATCATGGTGCCCATTATTGAGGGTGGAGATGTTGTAGAGCCTCTATCTCATCGGGTCTTGGGTCGAGTTGTTGTAAACGATGTATTGAGGCAGGCAGATGACGAAGTGTTGATTCCTAGTGGAACAATGATTGATGAGTCTATGGTTTCAGTGCTTGAAGAAAATAATATTGATAGTTTATTAGTGAGGTCGATCATTACTTGTGATGCTCGCCAGGGTATCTGTGCAAAATGTTATGGCCGTGATTTAGGGCGTGGGCATATGGTTAATCTTGGTGAGGCAGTTGGTGTTGTTGCTGCTCAGTCAATTGGTGAGCCAGGGACGCAGCTTACGATGCGTACCTTTCATATTGGAGGAGCAGCATCTAGAGCTGCGGCAATAAGTAATGTTCAGGTAAAGTCGGCAGGTACAATTAGGTTAAATAATCTCAAGACGGTTAAGAATAAAGATTCTAACTTGGTTGCCGTTTCACGTTCTGGTGAGGTTGGCGTGGTTGATTCATATGGTCGTGAGCGTGAGCGTTATAAAATACCCTATGGATCTGTATTAACTGTTGATGATGGCAGTTCTGTCGATACGGGTGACATTATTGTTACTTGGGATCCTCATACGCACCCTGTTGTCACAGAAGTGAATGGTTCGATTCAACTTATAGATTTTGTTGACGGTGTTACCGTTCAAGAACAATCAGATGAAGTTACGGGTTTAACTTCTCGCGTTGTTACTGACCCTAAGCAGAGAAGTGCTGCAGGTAAAGAGTTGAGACCAATGGTTAAGTTGGTGGATGAACAGGGAGACCCAGTTAATTTACCGGGTACAGATATTCCTGCTCAATATTTCTTGCCTACAGGTGCGATTGCTGGAATAAAAGATGGTAGTGAGGTGAAAGTGGGTGATGTTTTAGCCAGAATTCCTCAAGAATCCAGTAAAACCAGAGATATTACGGGGGGACTGCCGCGTGTAGCGGATTTGTTTGAAGCACGTAAAACTAAAGATCCTGCTATATTGGCTGAAGCGACAGGGATGATTTCTTTTGGTAAGGAAACAAAAGGAAAGCAGCGCGTTGTCATTACCAGTAGTGAAGGTGAGCAATATGAAACACTAATCCCAAAATGGCGTCATATTACTGTGTTTGAGGGAGAGTTTGTTGAAAAAGGTGAGACCATTGCTGAGGGTGAATTAACTCCACATGATATTCTTCGATTAAGAGGTGTGGAGGAGCTTGCTGACTACCTGGTAAAAGAAATTCAAGACGTTTACCGCTTACAAGGTGTTGGTATTAACGATAAGCACATTGAAGCCATTATTAGGCAAATGTTAAGAAAAGTTGATATTACTGCCTCAGGTGAAACTGACTTTGTGAAAGGTGAGCAGGTTGAAAGAAGTTATCTTAATGAAGTAAATGATCAAATGGAAAAAGAAGGAAAAATTCCAGCTAGTTTTGAACCTGTATTGTTAGGTATTACCAAGGCTTCTCTTGCAACAGAGTCATTTATTTCGGCAGCTTCGTTTCAGGAAACAACCAGAGTGCTTACTGATGCGGCTGTAAGGGGAATAAGCGATGGCTTAAATGGTCTAAAAGAAAATGTAATTGTGGGTAGATTGATTCCAGCAGGTACAGGTTTGGCATACCATGAGCAGAGAAAGAAAAAGCAATTAAGTAAGGTCTCAGCAAAACCAGTAAGTGAAGCAGTAGCGGTTGATGTGGATGATGTTGAAGAGGCGTTAAAGCAAGCATTAAACACAGATGAAACCACATAGAAAAAAAACTTGACCTGGCTAGTATTTAGACGTTAAGATACACGGCTCACATGAGCTAATAGCTTGGTCAGAAATAAATGAATGCTAACAATCGCTATGCATTTATGTATGGCGGTTTTTTATTGGCTGACAATTAATATATGTATATCGGAGTAAATTGATATGGCAACGATCAACCAGTTGGTTCGTAAGCCTCGTGCTAAAAAAGTAGAGAAAAGTAAAGTGCCTGCGTTGAAGGCTTGTCCTCAAAGGCGTGGTGTTTGTACTCGTGTATATACAACTACACCTAAAAAACCTAACTCTGCAATGCGGAAGGTTGCAAGGGTAAGATTGACGAGCGGTTACGAAGTAAGTAGTTATATTGGTGGTGAAGGTCATAACCTGCAAGAACATTCCGTGGTCTTGATAAGAGGGGGTAGAGTTAAAGATTTACCTGGTGTTCGTTATCACGTAGTTCGCGGAAGTCTAGATACTTCGGGTGTTGACGGTAGAAAAGCTGGCCGTTCCAAATACGGTACTAAGAAGCCTAAGTCATAAAAGAGGAGTTTAAAAGATGTCTAGAAGAAGAGCGGCGATAAAACGAAGTGTAATTCCTGATCCAAGGTTTGGTAGCGAAATGCTAACTAAGTTTATGAATTTACTTATGTTAAGTGGTAAGAAGTCAGTAGCTGAAGGTATTGTTTATAGTGCTTTGGATGTTATTGGAACTAAAGGGCATGAAGAGCCCTTAGAAGTGCTGTCGAAAGCATTGGAAAATGTTCAGCCTCGAGTCGAAGTTAAATCTCGACGTGTTGGTGGGGCAACCTATCAGGTCCCTGTTGAAGTTCGTCCTGCTAGACGTGTTGCGCTGGCAATGCGATGGTTGATAGATGCGGCTAGAAAAAGAAACGAAAGAACAATGTCTGCTAAATTGGCGGGTGAGTTGTTAGATGCTTTTGAAGGTCGTGGTGCCGCTAATAAAAAGCGTGAAGATGTTCATAAAATGGCAGATGCAAATAAAGCGTTCTCACATTATCGTTGGTAATTATTACGCTGTAAAAGGAATATTGTTGTGGTTCGAGAAACACCAGTTGATCACTATAGAAATATAGGGATTATGGCGCATATAGATGCGGGTAAGACAACCACAACAGAAAGGATTTTGTTTTATACCGGTGTATCTCATAAGATGGGCGAGGTTCATGATGGTGCGGCAACAATGGATTGGATGGAGCAGGAGCAGGAAAGAGGCATAACTATTACTTCTGCTGCTACAACCTGCTTTTGGTCTGGAATGGAAAAGCAGTTTTCTAAGCACCGTATTAATATTATTGATACACCTGGGCATGTGGATTTTACAATCGAGGTTGAGCGTTCGTTGCGAGTGCTTGATGGGGCATGCGCTATATTTTGTGCGGTCGGTGGTGTTGAGCCACAGTCAGAGACAGTTTGGCGGCAAGCAAATAGATATGCAGTGCCACGAATCATCTTTGTCAACAAGATGGATAGATCGGGTGCTGATTTTTTGCGGGTCATTGAGCAAATAAAAGTCAGATTAAATGCTGTGCCGGTACCTGTGCAGTTGCCTGTGGGTGCAGAAGATTCTTTTGAAGGTGTTGTTGATCTGATAAAGATGAAAGCCATCTACTGGGAAGAAAGTGATATGGGGGTGGCTTTTGAGCAAAGGTCGATTCCAGAACATATGCTGTCAGTTTCTGAGGAGTGGCGAGAGAATATGCTTGAGGTTGCTGCTGATGCAAATGATGAGCTGATGGAAAAATACCTTGAAGAAGGTGATTTAACAGAGGATGAAATTAAATTAGGGCTTCGTATTCAAGTTTTAGAGAATAAAATCGTACCTGCATTGTGTGGTTCAGCTTTTAAAAATAAAGGTGTTCAGGCGTTGTTGGATGCGGTGGTTGATTACTTACCTTCTCCTGCGGATGTGGGTGGAATTGAAGGTGTTGCTGATTCAAAAGGAATGTTTAGAGCTGCAGATGATGATGAACCCTTTTCAGCTTTGGTATTTAAAATTGCAACAGACCCTTTTGTGGGTTCGTTGGCATTTTTTAGGGTTTACTCTGGTGTTTTGCAATCAGGAAGTGTTGTATATAACGCATCTAAAGGAAAAAGAGAGCGTGTGGGGCGGATTGTTCAATTGCATGCTAATAGTAGGGAAGAAGTTAAAGAAGTAAGGTCGGGTGATATAGCAGCTGCAATCGGACTGAAGTTTGCAATAACCGGTGACACATTAAGCGACTTAAAACAGCCGATTATACTGGAAAAAATAGAGTTTCCAGATCCTGTAATATCAATTGCTGTTGAGCCAAAGACTTTAGCAGATCAAGATAAGATGGCTTTAGGTTTTAAGAGGTTGGCTCAAGAAGATCCATCTTTTAAGGTTAGGTCTGATGAAGATTCGGGGCAAACGATAATATCTGGGATGGGCGAGTTACATTTAGAAATTATTGTTGACCGCTTAAAAAGAGAGTTTGGTGTTGATGCAAATGTTGGTGATCCGCAAGTTGCATATCGAGAATCAATTGGCAAGTCAGTCGAGTGTGAAGGTAAATTTATTAAGGAAATAGGCGGTCATGGTCAATATGGCCATGTTTGCTTAAGACTTGATCCTTTGGAGCGAGGAGCCGGATATAAGTTTGTAAATGAAATTGCAGAAGGTGTGGTACCAAAGGAATATATTCCTGCAATTGATAAAGGAGTGCAAGATCAAATGGAAAGTGGTGTAATGGCCGGTTTTCCAGTTGTAGACGTAAAAGTTACTTTGTTCGATGGGTCATATCATGATGTTGATTCGAATGAAATGGCTTTCAAAATAGCAGGATCTATAGGTTTCAGGGATGGAACGATAACTGCAAATCCTGTGTTACTTGAGCCTGTGATGAAGGTTGAAGTAGTGACTCCTCAAGATTATTTGGGGGATGTTGTTGGCGATGTTAATAGGCGTCGCGGCTGCGTGCTAGGGATGGATGATTCTCCAGTGGGAACAACGGTTGAATGCGAGGTTCCTTTGGCAGAAATGTTTGGTTATGCAACTGATTTACGCTCAGCAACACAAGGGCGAGCAACGTACAGTATGCAGTTTGAAAAATATGGCGAAGCACCTGCTAAAATTGCGGAAGCTATTATTAATAAAGTTTTATAAAATATTAAGATTAAAGGTATTGACTCATGGCTAAAGAAAAATTTGAAAGAACAAAACCACACGTCAACGTTGGCACAATTGGTCACGTTGACCATGGAAAAACAACATTGACAGCTGCTTTAACAAAGGTTATGGCTGAAGCAATGGGTGGGGAAGTAAAAGCATTTGACGAAATTGATAATGCACCCGAAGAAAGAGAGCGTGGTATTACTATTGCTACTTCGCATGTTGAATACGAATCAGAAACTCGCCATTACGCGCACGTTGACTGTCCAGGTCACGCCGATTATGTAAAAAACATGATTACGGGGGCGGCCCAAATGGATGGTGCTATTTTGGTTTGTGGTGCAACTGATGGCCCTATGCCTCAAACAAGAGAGCATATCTTGTTGTCAAAACAAGTGGGTGTTCCATACATCGTTGTCTTCTTAAACAAAGCTGACATTCTTGCTGAAGACTGTGGTGGCCTTCATACTGAAGAGTATGATGAGATGCTAGAGTTAGTTGAAATGGAAATTCGCGAGTTACTTGATAAATATGAATTCCCAGGCGATGATACTCCAATTATTGTTGGGTCTGCATTAAAAGCACTTGAAGGCGATACAAGTGAAATTGGTGTTCCATCTGTACTTAAATTGGTTGAAGCATTAGATACCTATATCCCTCTTCCAGAACGTGCGATTGACGGTGCATTCATTATGCCTGTTGAAGATGTGTTCTCAATTTCAGGTCGTGGTACAGTTGTAACAGGTCGTATTGAGCGTGGTATTGTTAAGGTTGGTGAAGAGTTGGAAATCGTCGGTATTAAAGAGACGGCAAAAACAACTTGTACTGGTGTGGAAATGTTCCGCAAATTACTAGACCAAGGTGAAGCTGGTGATAATGTGGGTGTTTTATTGCGTGGTACTAAGCGTGAAGAAGTAGAGCGTGGTCAAGTATTGGCTCACCCAGGCTCTGTAAATCCTCATTCAAAATTTAAAGCAGAAATTTATGTTTTATCTAAAGATGAGGGTGGTCGGCATACTCCTTTCTTTAACGGTTACCGTCCGCAGTTTTACTTCAGAACTACTGATATCACTGGTGCGGTAGAACTTCAGGATGGTGTTGAGATGGTGATGCCTGGTGACAATGTAACGGTTGAGGTTACGTTGATTAACCCGATTGCTATGGAAGACGGTTTGCGCTTCGCGGTACGTGAAGGTGGTCGCACAGTAGGTGCGGGTGTTGTTGCTTCAATTATTGAGTAAATAAATGTCAAATCAAACTATCAGAATTCGCTTAAAAGCTTTTGATCATAAACTTATCGATCAGTCAGCTGGTGAGATAGTAGAAACAGCAAAAAGAACGGGTGCCCAGGTTAAGGGACCCATTCCATTGCCTACTAAAAAAGAACGATTTACCATATTGATATCTCCGCATGTAAATAAAGATGCGCGTGATCAATATGAGTTAAGAACATATAAAAGGTTGCTTGATATTGTTGAGCCAACTGATAAAACCGTAGATGCATTGATGAAAATCGATCTTGCAGCTGGGGTGGATGTTCAAATTAAACTTAAATAAATAAATACTGATAAAGTATTTATTAAGTACGAGGAATTGGCAGATGTCAATAGGTCTTATTGGTCGTAAATGTGGTATGACCCGGGTTTTTACTGAAGATGGTGCTTCAGTAGCTGTAACTGTTCTTGAAATTAACTCAAATAGAGTTGTTCAAGTAAAAAGTATTGAAAATGATGGTTATCATGCAATACAGGTTGCTGTCGGCGATAAAAAATCATCAAAAGTTGGAAAAGCACTAGCAGGACATTATGCGTCTGCAAATGTAACAGCTGGTCGGGATTTGGTTGAATTCAGGTTGGACGACGGTGAGGGTGAAGGATTATCTGCTGGCTCCGAGCTTGCTTTGGATGTATTTACTGAAGGTCAGGTTATAGATGCTTCCGGCACTAGTGTTGGTAAGGGTTTTCAAGGCGGTATTAAGCGTCATAACTTTGGTATGCAAGATGCGACGCATGGTAACTCAATATCACATAGGTCAAATGGATCTATTGGTATGTGTCAAACACCAGGTCGTGTTTTCAAAGGTAAGAAGATGTCAGGTCACATGGGGGCAGTAAAACGAACTGTTCAGAATTTAACTATTCACTCAATTGATACTGAAAGAAATTTAATTTTGGTGGCAGGGCCTGTACCTGGTGCCAAAGGCGGTGATGTGGTTATCACTCCTGCTGTGAAAATGCGAAATAAAGGTTAAGTTATGACTTTGCAAATACCTGCAATTAATGATCAAGGTTCAGCAGTTGATGTTACTGAACAAATATTTGGTCAAGATTTTAATGAAACACTGGTTCATCAATTGGTTGTAAGATACTTAGCTGGTGGGCGTGCTGGAACTAAAGCGCAGAAGAGTCGATCTGATGTTGCTGGCGGTGGTGCAAAACCATGGCGACAAAAAGGGACAGGACGTGCAAGATCTGGTACAATGAGCAGTCCAATTTGGCGCTCAGGTGGTAAAACGTTTGCCGCCCAACCAAGGTCTTTTGTGCAAAAGATGAATAAGAAGATGTATAAGGTGGGTATCCGCTCTATTTTTTCTGAATTATTACGCCAAGATAGACTGGTTGTCAGCGATGAAATATTACCAGAATCTGCGAAAACAAAAGATATGGCTGCTAAATTATCCAATGTTGATGCAAGGCGAGTTTTGATTTTAGCAGATGAATTAACAGATAATTTGATTCTTGCTTCAAGAAATATTCCTTACGTTGAAGTTGCTACTGTTGCGAGTCTTGACCCTGTTACATTGGTGTCGGCTGATAAGGTAATAGCGACCTCGGCTGCAGTGAAACAAATTGAGGAGCGTTTAGCATGAGTCTGGAAAAAAATAAATTAGCTAATGTATTGTTAGCTCCTATTGTGTCAGAAAAAAGCACAATTGCTGCTGAAGAAAGTAATCGTTTTGTATTTAAAGTTCAAAAGATTGCAACAAAGCTAGAGATCAAAAAAGCCGTTGAATTAATGTTTGACGTTGAAGTTGATGCCGTTCAAGTGCTTAATGTAAAGGGAAAAGTTAAGCGTTTTGGACAAGCTCTAGGAAAAAGATCTGACTGGAAGAAGGCTTATGTAAAGCTCAAACCAGGTCAAGATATTGATTTTGCTTCGGCATAAATAACATAATTATATAAAACGGTAGAAAGCAATGGCTATTCTAAAATCTAAACCGACTTCCCCTGGCTCGCGATTTGTAATACGTGTAAAAAATGATGCATTACATAAGGGTAAGCCATTTGCACCTCTATTAGAAAAGAAAAGTAAAACGGGGGGTAGGAATAATAAGGGTAGGATAACTACTCGACATATCGGTGGTGGGCATAAGCAACATTATCGAGTAATTGATTTCAAAAGAAATAAAACAGATATACCTGCTGTCGTTGAAACAGTTGAGTATGATCCCAATAGAACAGCAAATATTGCTTTACTATTATTTAAAGATGGTGAACGTAAGTATATTATTGCTCCTTCTGGAATTGAGGTCGGTCAAGAGTTGATTTCAGCTGAAACTGTTCCTGTGAAGGTTGGAAATTGTATGCCTTTACGTAATATGCCTCTTGGTTCAACCATCCACTGTGTGGAGTTGAAGCCGGGTAAAGGCGCGCAAATTGCAAGAAGTGCGGGTACATCTGCACAGTTAGTTGCAAAAGATGGTTCTTATGTGACTGTGAGATTGCGGTCGGGCGAAATGCGTAAGATATTGGCAGATTGTAAAGCCGTAATCGGTGAAGTATCAAATTCAGAGCATAATTTAATTTCGCTAGGTAAAGCTGGAGCTTCAAGACACAGAGGTATAAGACCTACTGTTCGTGGTGTAGCAATGAACCCAGTTGATCACCCGCATGGTGGTGGTGAAGGTCGTACTTCAGGTGGTAGACATCCTGTGTCTCCATGGGGTACGCCGGCAAAAGGTTATAAAACTCGAAAAAACAAACGTACTGACAAAATGATTGTCAGACGCCGTAATAAGAAATAAGGGGTGTAAATAGTGCCACGTTCAATTAAAAAAGGTCCATTTATTGATCATCATCTACTGAAAAAAGTTGAAGTAGCTGTTGCAACGAATAATAGGAAACCGATTAAAACCTGGTCAAGAAGATCTATGATTAGTCCTGATATGCTAGGTCTGACTATAGCTGTTCATAATGGTCGTCAACATGTTCCTGTATTAATTTCTGAAAATATGGTTGGGCACAAGTTAGGTGAGTTTTCACCGACTCGTACTTATAGAGGTCATATTGTCGATAAGAAATCTAAAAGGTGATGGTAATGGAAATTTCTGCAAAATTAAGCGGTGCACCGTTATCTGCTCAAAAAGCAAGATTGGTTGGTGATCAAATACGTGGATTGCCAGTTGAAAAAGCGTTAAATACTTTAAAGTTCAGTACAAAAAAAGCAGCCGCCATAATGGTTAAAGTCTTGGAGTCTGCAGTAGCAAATGCTGAACATAACGAAAGTGCTGATATTGACGAATTGTTCGTATCTACCGTGTTCGTAAATGAAGGTTCAACGTTGAAAAGGGTTCGTGCGAGAGCAAAAGGACGTGCTAATCACATCCTTAAAAGAACATGCCACATAACAGTTAAAGTCTCAGAATACGAGTAGAGGTTAAAATGGGTCAGAAGGTACATCCAACGGGCATACGTCTTGGGATTGTTAAAGATTGGACATCAAGATGGTATGCAAATAGCCAAAATTATCCTGTATTCTTGCTTCAAGATTTAAAAGTTAGAGAATATATAAAAGGCAAATTATCTCATGCGTCTGTAAGTCGTATACAAATTAATAGACCGGCGAATAATGCACAGATAACAGTGCATACAGCGCGTCCAGGTATTGTCATTGGTAAGAAAGGTGAGGATATTGATAAGTTGAAGCTTGAGGTTTCAAAAATGATGGGTGTGCCTGTAAAAATCAATGTTGAGGAAATTAGAAAGCCAGAACTTGATGCCACTTTAGTAGCCGAAGGGATTGCTCAGCAACTTGAAAAAAGGATTATGTATCGTCGTGCAATGAAACGTGCAGTAACCAATACCATGCGTTTAGGTGCTGAAGGTATAAAAATTAATGTTGCTGGTCGCTTAAATGGAGCAGAAATTGCGCGTGGTGAATGGTATAGAGAAGGGCGAGTTCCTCTTCATACTTTACGTGCTGATATCGACTATGGAACGGCAGAGGCGAATACAACTTATGGGATTATTGGTATCAAAGTCTGGATCTTTAAAGGTGAAGTCTTTGATATGGATGCACATGCGGTTGCATCTACTAATTCTAACTCTAAAAAATAGTTGAAGGGACAAAATAATGCTTCAACCTAAAAGAACAAAATTTCGTAAGCAACACAAAGGTAGAAATAACGGTGTTGCGGTTCGTGGATCATCAGTAAGTTTTGGTGAATATGGATTAAAAGCTTTAAATCGTGGTAGAATAACTGCCCGTCAAATTGAGGCTGCACGTAGATCAATTACGCGTCACGTCAAAAGGCAAGGAAAAATGTGGATTAGAATTTTTCCTGATGTGCCTATTACAAAAAAACCTCTTGAAGTACGGATGGGGAAAGGTAAGGGTAGTGTAGAATTCTGGGTTGCTAATGTGAGGCCAGGTACTATGTTATATGAAATTCAGGGTGTACCTGAAGAAGTGGCTCGTGATGCTTTTGCATTGGCTGCCGCTAAATTACCTATTAAAACAACCTTTGTAGCACGGACTATAATGTGATGATAGCAAGTGAATTACGTCAGAAGACAATAGATGAATTAAATGCAATGTTACTTGAAAAAGGTAAAGAGCAATTTAATTTAAGAATGCAAAAAGGTACAGGGCAACTTTCTAAACCAGATCAAGTGAAGAAGGTAAGAAGAGAAATTGCTCGTATTCACACGATAATAAAAGAAATGGCGAGTGCATAAGCATGAGTGAAAATCAAGAAAAACTACGTACTGTAACAGGACGAGTTGTAAGTGATAAAATGGATAAGACGATTACTGTATTAGTAGAGCGTCTTGTCAAATTTCCTATATATGGGAAATATGTTAAGAGATCTACAAAGTTTTTAGCTCATGATGAAAAAAATGAAGCTAAAGAAGGTGACGTGGTATCAATCGCCTCTTGCAGACCTTTGTCAAAAAATAAAACATACAAATTGGTTTCTGTTCTATAAAGTAACTGGCTGATTTAGTTTTATAAATTTAATTGAAATAATTGGGATTTAACAATGATTCAGATGCAAACTAGCCTTGATATTGCTGATAACAGTGGTGCTAAAAAGGTCATGTGTATCAAAGTATTGGGCGGCTCACATAGGCGTTATGCAGGTATTGGTGACGTTATTAAAGTGAGTATTAAAGATGTAATACCTCGCGGAAAGGTTAAGAAAGGCGAGGTTTATAATGCATTGGTAGTAAGAACTCGTAAAGGTGTTCGTAGACCTGATGGTTCAGTTATTCGCTTTGATGGGAATGCGGCTGTTATTTTAAATGCCAATTTACAGCCAGTAGGAACACGTATATTTGGACCTGTAACTCGTGAATTGAGAGGTGAGAAGTATATGAAAATTATCTCACTTGCTCCTGAAGTATTATAAGGTAGGTTCAAATGCAAAAGCTAAAAAAAGGTGATGAAGTCATCGTTCTTATTGGTAAAGATAAGGGAAAACAAGGCAAGATTCTAAGCGTTTTAGAAGGTGATAAAGTTCTAGTAGAAGGTATTAACCGCGCTAAGAAACATACCAAAGGAAATCCAAATGCTGGAGTTCAAGGCGGTATAATTGATAAGGATATGCCAATCAGCATTTCAAATGTTGCTTTGTATAATCCTGAAACAAAAAAGGCTGATAGAGTTGGCTTCAGGTTTCTAGAAGATGGAAAAAAAGTCAGATATTTTAAATCTACTAACGAAGTAGTTGATGCATAAGGTATAAAAATCATGGCTAGACTAGAAACAGAATATAAAGAAAATATAATCCCTGCTTTACAGCAACAATTTGCTTACAAGTCAGTAATGCAAGTACCCAAGTTAACAAAAATCACACTAAACATGGGTGTTGGTGAGGCTGTAGCAGACAAAAAAGTATTACAAGCTGCGCTTTCTGATATGGAGAAAATCTCCGGTCAAAAGCCTGTTGTAACATTGTCAAGAAAGTCAATAGCTGGCTTTAAAATTCGTGATGACATGCCAATTGGGTGTAAAGTTACTCTTCGTAGTGATAAAATGTACGAATTTTTAGACAGATTGATCAGTATTGCAATTCCTCGGATTCGTGATTTTCGGGGAATGAGTCCTAAAAGCTTTGATGGTCGTGGAAATTATTCAATGGGTGTAACAGAGCAAATAATCTTTCCTGAGATTGATTATGACAAAATTGATACACTGCGTGGAATGGATATTTCTATCACAACCACAGCGGGAACAAATGAAGAAGGGCTTGCTTTAATGAAGCTTTTCAATTTTCCATTTAAGAACTAAAGGGCGTAGAAATGGCTAAAAAATCGATGATTGCACGTGAAAATAAACGTACTAAATTAGTCGGTAAATTTGAAGCTAAAAGAAGATCATTGAAAGCAATTATCATTGATCCTGAAGCTTCATTTGAAGATAAAGAAGTTGCAAGTATTAAATTGCAAAAACTTCCTAGAGATTCCAGTCCAAGTCGAGGGCGTAATCGTTGTCAACTTACTGGTCGACCACATGGTGTTTACCGTAAATTCGGACTTAGTCGTAATATGCTAAGAGAAGCAACCATGCGTGGTGATGTTCCTGGTTTGTCTAAAGCAAGCTGGTAACAGGTTAACGAAGTTTTTGGAGATATAATATGAGTATGAGTGATCCAATTGCAGATATGTTGACCCGCGTGCGAAATGGTCAAGCTGCAGGAAAGAAAAATGTTAAATTGCCTTCATCCAAGTTGAAAATGGCAATTGTAAATGTATTAAAAGAAGAAGGTTATATAACTGACTATAAAGTTGAAACAACTGGTAGTCATTCAGAGATGACTATCGACTTAAAGTATTACAAAGGGCAGCCGGTGATTGAAAAGGTAAAAAGAATCAGTCGACCTGGTCTTAGAATATATAAGTCTAAAGATGAGTTGCCGAAAGTACTAGCTGGTCTAGGTATCGCAATAGTTTCAACTTCAAATGGTGTAATGACAGATCGTGCAGCCCGTGCTATTGGGCATGGCGGCGAAGTTATTTGCACAGTTTGTTAAGTATAGGTTAGTTTATGTCAAGAATAGCAAATGCACCTGTCGCCATTCCTGGTGGTGTGGATGTAAAAATCGACGGAAATGATATGACCATTAAAGGATCAGGTGGTCAGTTATCGTATAAAGTTCATGATGATGTGAGTGTTGAGGTAAAAGATAATTTAATCCAGGTTAAATGGGATAATGCTATCAAAAAAGCGAATGCACAAGCGGGTACTACTAGAGCATCTATTAATAACATGATTAACGGTGTTTCTAAAGGTTTTGAGAAAAAACTGACTTTGATTGGTGTGGGTTATAGAGCATCAGTTAAAGGTAATGCGTTAACGCTTGCTTTAGGTTTTTCAAACCCAGTTGAATATCAAGTTCCTGAGGGGGTTTCTGTAGAAGCAACAAGTCAGACAGAGTTGCTTGTGAAAGGTATTGATAAGCAAAAAGTTGGGCAAGTAGCATCAGAAATCAGAGCATTCAGACCACCTGAGCCTTATAAAGGTAAAGGTGTGAGATATACTGATGAGTATGTTGCAAGAAAAGAAGCCAAGAAGAAGTAGGTGAAATAATGGATAAGAAAGCAGCTCGTTTAAAAAGAGCATTAAGACAACGCTGTAAGATAAAGAAGTTGGGTGTTAATAGATTAACTGTTCATAGAACTTCTCAACACATATACGCACAGGTCATGAATGAAGAGGGTACAGCAACTATTGCATGTGCTTCAACTTTAGATTCAGAAATTAAATCAAGTGATAACGCTTCTGGAAATTCAGCAGCAGCGACCTTGGTAGGGGCGCTTGTTGCAAAAAGAGCTATTGAGGCTGGTGTAACAAATATAGCCTTTGATCGTTCAGGTTTTAAATATCATGGTCGTGTCAAAGCATTAGCAGATGCGGCACGTGAAGCTGGTTTGAAGTTCTAGGAGAATATAATGGCTACATCAGGACCTCAAGGTCAAGCAAGTGCAGATGGCTTGCAGGAAAAATTAGTTTCAGTTCGACGTGTTGCGAAGGTTGTTAAAGGTGGACGTGTTTTTGGTTTTGCTGCTTTAACAGTTGTAGGTGATGGTCAGGGGCGTGTTGGTTATGGCGTTAGTAAAGCAAAAGAAGTGCCTATAGCAATCCAGAAATCATTAGAGCAAGCAAGAAAGAATATGCGTAAAGTTCAGTTGAAAGATGGAACTCTACAATACACTGTGACTGGGGAGACGGGGGCAGCAAAAGTTTATATGCAGCCGGCTTCTGAAGGTACAGGTGTAATCGCCGGTGGTGCAATGCGTGCAGTATTTGAGGTCGTTGGTGTTCATAATGTTCTGGCGAAATGCATAGGAACAAACAATCCCATAAATGTTGTTAGGGCAACAATTAAAGGATTATCTGAAATGAATAATGCTGAACAAATTGCTGCAAAACGCGGTTTGTCAGTTGAACAAATTACTGGGTAGTCATCATGGCTGATAAAAAATTAAGTGTAACTATGACTAAAAGTAAGATTGGTAGACTTAAAAGTCATCAAGCTTGTTTAAAAGGTTTAGGTTTAAGAAAGATACGACATACTGTAGAGGTTATTGATACTCCTGAAAATCGTGGAATGATCAATAAAGTCTCATATATGCTCAATGTAGAGGAGTTGTAATGTATTTAAATACGATACAGTCTGCTTATGGAACCCGAAAAGAACGTAAAAGAGCAGGGCGTGGTATTGGTTCTACTCTAGGGAAAACATGCGGACGTGGACATAAAGGTCAAAAATCGCGTAGCGGTGGTATGCCTAAAGTGGGTTTTGAAGGTGGTCAAATGCCTTTGCAACGTAGACTTCCAAAAGTCGGATTTACATCCCGTGTAAAAAAATTCTCTGCACAGGTTACTTTGTTTGAGATTGGCTCTTTAGAAGCAGATATTGTTGATCTTAATGCATTAATTTCAGCTAACCTAGTTCCTGCTTTTGCTAAAACAGTTAAAGTTATCCAATCTGGTGAGATTTCTAAATCTGTTACGGTAAAGGGTCTGAATGTTACTGCTGGTGCCAAGGTTTCTATTGAAGCTGCTGGTGGAAAAATAGAGGTTTAAGTGAGTACTTCAAGAGCGGAAATGGCAAGTAAAATGGGTAATTTTTCAGAACTTAAATCCAGGTTGTTATTTGTGCTTGGTGCCTTCGTTGTTTATCGTATTGGAGCGCATATTCCTGTACCAGGAATTGACCCTAAAGCATTAGCGGTCATGTTTAAACAGCAAAGTGGTTCAATACTTGATATGTTTAACATGTTCTCTGGTGGTGCTTTGATGCGCCTGAGTCTTTTTGCCCTTGGGATTATGCCTTACATTTCTGCATCAATTATAATGCAGTTAATGACGGTTGTAGTTCCGACAATGGAGCAAATTAAAAAGGAAGGCGAGTCGGGTCGTAGGAAAATATCACAATATACCCGTTATGGAACTGTAGTTCTTGCGACTTTTCAAGCTATTGGTATATCAATGGCTTTACAGAACCAAACTGCAGGTGGATTGGGTGTCGTAATCCATCCAGGAACTAGTTTTATTGTAATTACTACTATAACTTTGGTTACTGGAACGATATTCTTAATGTGGCTAGGTGAGCAAGTAACAGAGCGTGGGATAGGTAATGGTATTTCATTAATTATTTTCGCTGGTATTGTATCGGGGTTGCCTAAAGCCATTGGCGGAACGCTTGAGTTGGCTCGTACAGGAGAATTGAATGGTGCTTTTATCGTTTTGTTGTTTTTAGTAGCGATAACCGTTACGGCTTTGGTTGTTTTTGTTGAACGAGGTCAGCGTAGGATTATTATAAATTATCCTAAAAGGCAGCAGGGACGAAAGATGATGGCAGGGCAAAGTAGTTTTCTACCATTAAAGATTAATATGGCCGGTGTTATTCCCCCAATTTTTGCCTCAAGTATTATTCTGTTTCCATCTACTATAGCTGGATGGTTTAGTAGCAATGAAGGATTTGGTTGGTTGCAGGATATTTCAACTATGTTGTCCCCTGGGCAGCCAGTTTATGTTTTATTTTATGCAACTGCTATTATCTTTTTCTGTTTTTTCTATACGGCTTTGGTTTTTAATTCTAAAGAGACAGCGGACAATTTAAAAAAATCGGGCGCTTTTTTACCGGGAATTAGACCTGGTGTGCAAACTACAGCATATATAGATAAAGTGATGACTAGATTAACTTTAGTCGGTGCATTTTATATTACTTTAGTTTGTCTACTGCCTGAGTTTTTAATTGTATATTGGAATGTTCCGTTCTATTTTGGTGGTACATCTCTGTTAATCATTGTCGTTGTTGTTATGGACTTTATCTCGCAGTTACAAACGCATATGATGTCCCAGCAATATGAAGGGTTGATGAAAAAAGCAAATCTCAAGAAATAAATTTAATTTAATAAAACTAAGAGGTAAGTGCTGTGAAAGTACGGGCATCTGTAAAAAAAATTTGTAGAAATTGTAAAGTAATTAAGAGGAATGGCGTATTACGCGTTATTTGTAAAGACGGACGTCATAAACAACGTCAAGGTTAATTTTTGTTGCGCATAATATACCATCATGCTATACTTACGCGCTTAACTTTAGAGTACCGAAGTAGGAGTATCTAGATGGCACGTATTGCCGGAATCAATGTAGCAGACCATAAGCACGCAGTAATTGCCTTAACAGCAATTTATGGTGTTGGTCGTCAAACTGCTAGCCAAATATGCAAAAAGGTTAATATAGAACCTGCAGTTAAAATTAAAGAGCTATCAGAAGAACAGCTTGAGTCAATTCGTAAGGTAGTAGCTGAATTGACTGTCGAAGGTGATCTTCGGCGTGAAGTGTCAATGAACATTAAGCGTTTGATGGATTTAGGGTGTTATCGTGGTATTAGACATCGGAGAGGTTTGCCATTAAGAGGGCAACGTACACGAACTAACGCTCGCACGCGTAAAGGTCCTCGTAAACCAATCAGAAAATAAGATATTCAAGGCTTAAAAATGGCAACTCAACAAAAACGTGTTAAAAAACGTATAAAAAAAGAAATTGCGGATGGCATAGCTCATGTTCATGCAACCTTCAATAATACAATTGTAACCATAACTGACCGTAAAGGTAATGCTCTTTCATGGGCTACTGCCGGGGGTTCTGGTTTTAGGGGGTCCCGTAAAAGCACCCCTTTCGCTGCTCAAGTTGCAGCTGAAAGAGCTGGGAACGTGGCTCTTGAATATGGAATGAAAAACCTAGATGTTATGATTAAAGGCCCAGGGCCAGGTCGTGAGTCTGCAGTAAGATCATTAAATAATTTAGGATTCAAGATTAGCAATATTGTTGATGTTACTCCTATTCCTCATAATGGTTGTCGTCCACCTAAAAAACGCCGCGTATAAAATATTGGAGTAGTGTGTTATGGCAAGATATCTTGGCCCAACTTGTAAATTAAGTCGTAGAGAAGGAACAGATCTTCTATTAAAAAGTAGAGGAAAGTCTCTAGAAGGTAAGTGTAAATTAGAGCAGAGACCTGGTCAGCACGGTAGTGCAAGAACAAGAAACTCTGATTATGCATTGCAGTTACGTGCAAAGCAAAGAATTAGAAGAATTTATGGTGTTTTAGAAAAACAATTTAGAAACTACTATAAAGCTGCTGACCTAAAAAAAGGCGCAACAGGTACAAACCTTTTGAACCTTTTGGAATCAAGGTTGGATAATGTTGTCTATAGAATGGGTTATGCTTCAACTAGAGCTGAAGCGCGTCAACTGGTTTCGCATAAGTCAATCTTGGTAAATGATCAAATTACTAACATAGCCTCTTATCAGGTTAATGTTGGTGATGAAGTTAAGATAAGAGAAAAAGCTAAAAAACAGCAACGTATTGTTGATGCACTTACCGTCACTGAGCAATATGGTTTTCCTGCTTGGCTTGAAGTTAATTCAAAAGATATGACTGGTTTATTTAAATCTTATCCTGATAGAGAAGAGTTGGGTGCCGATATGAATGAGCAGTTAGTGGTTGAGCTATACTCGAAATAATTTTTACTGAGAAATAAATTATGCAGAATACTATTGCTGGTCTACTTAAACCAAAGCTGGTTGAGGTTGTCAGTCATAACGTAAATCACTCTAGAATTGTTATTGAGCCATTCGAAAGAGGTTTTGGTCACTCGCTGGGAAATGCTTTGCGGAGGGTAATGCTGTCCTCAATCCCTGGATGTGCGATTACTGAAGTTGAGATCGAAGGTGTACAGCATGAATACACTACGATTGATGGTGTTCAAGAAGATGTTATTGATATTTTATTGAACCTAAAAAATCTAGCGATTATTTTACATTCTAAAGATGAAGTTGAGCTAACGCTATCAAAATCTGGAGCGGGTGTTGTTACTGCTGCTGATATAAGCTTGCCTCATGATGTTGAGATTGTTAATACTGGTTTGGTCTTGGCGCATTTAACTGACGCTGGTGTGCTTAATGTAAAATTAAAAGTTGAACGTAACAGAGGTTATATCCCTGCTAGTGTTCGAAAGGAAAATAATACAAGTTCTCCTGTGGGTGTCTTGCATATTGATGCTGCTTTCAGTCCTATTGTAAGGGTTGCTTACTCAGTTGAGAGTACTCGCGTTGAGCAAAGAACAAACTTAGACAAACTGGTTATCGAATTAGAAACTAATGGGACTGTTGATCCTGAAGAAACAGTTAAATTGGCAGCAACTATCTTACATGATCAGTTATCGGTTTTCGTTGATTTTGAAAAAGTGAACGATAAAGTTATAGAAGAAGTTGTTCCTGAAGAGCCTGAATTCGATCCGGTGTTATTAAGACCAGTTGATGATTTAGAATTAACAGTTAGATCTGCAAATTGTTTGAAGGCTGAGAACATATTCTACATTGGTGATTTAATTCAACGTACAGAGGTTGAGTTGTTAAAAACACCTAATCTTGGTAAAAAATCACTTACTGAGATAAAAGATATATTAGCATTGAAAGGTTTGTCATTGGGGATGCGTCTTGAAAATTGGCCCCCTGAGAACTTGATTGATCAAGGTCAAACTAGTATTTAATTTAAAGGGTCAAAAATAAATGAGACATCGTAAAACTGGTAGACAGTTAAATAGAAACAGTAGTCATCGCAAGGCTATGTTCAGTAATATGGCTACATCTTTATTTGAACATGAGCTTATTCGTACTACATTACCAAAAGCAAAAGAATTACGTGGTTATGCAGAGCCATTAATTACATTGTCTAAAGAAGATACTGTTGCTAAAAGAAGAATGGCATTCTCTAAATTACGAGATCGCAATGTAGTTACTAAATTATTTAATGACTTAGGTCCTCGTTATAAAGATCGCTCTGGTGGTTATTTAAGAATCATTAAATGTGGTTTTAGAACGGGTGATAAAGCCCCAATGGCTTATGTTGAATTGGTTGATAGACCCGAAATTGAAGTATCTGACGAAGATTAGTATCTTTATTGCTTACAGGCATAAAAAAACCGGTTTATACCGGTTTTTTTATGCCTGTAAGTTTTTTATTCAAGTTATACATAAATTATAAGTAAGGGTTAAAACTATCTTAAAAAAAAATAGGGTAGAGGGCTTTCGGTTTGTATTTAACTGTGATCTTTATAGTAAGAGAAAGCTAAAGCCGTCAGCCTAGTAATGGACAAGTTTTTATAATATTTTTATCTATAGGTTTTCGACCTGTAGCAAATTTATGATATGTATGGAAACTATAAAGGCTTGCGCTGAAATTAATGTCATGTCAGCAAGTTAAAGCAATAAGAAGTCCCTGCGCTGTATAAGTTGGGGGGGTATATAAACATCTTTATTAAATGTATTTATTTGTAGCAGATATAAGCGCAGGATATAAAAGGGGAAGGTTATTTTTCTAGATAATTAATTTTACCTGTTTTCCCATTCCAGTCCTCAGCATCGGTTGGTGCGTCCTGAACCTCGGTAATAACAGGCCATGTTTTTGAAAGATCTTCATTTAAGGCGATGAACTGCTCTTGCCCCTCGGGTAGTTCGTCTTCTGCAAAAATCGCATTTGCCGGGCATTCAGGCTCACATAGAGTGCAATCAATACACTCGTCTGGATCAATTACCAAAAAGTTAGGGCCTTCGTGAAAGCAATCTACTGGGCAGACATCAACACAATCAGTGAATTTACATTTGATACAGTTTTCTGTGACGACAAAAGTCATAGTTTTATCCGATATGTTCTAAAAAAGTACGCATATAATATCAGAAAGAGCATGGGTGAAAGAATATTTTTTAAGCTAAAAGTGAAATTTTATGGGCTGTACTATTGTGCTTCGGCCCTAGAAAATAAAGATAAGAATTTATTTTTCCCATTCTCCAATTTTCTATTCTGAGCGTTGATTAAAGCTGTGCGAGCTTCTTCTTTAAGTTGAGTATCTGCAAATTGTTGGTTTGCTCGGGATGGGACTGTCAATGCTCGTTTAAAGTAAATTTGTGCGTTTTTAATATCGTCTTTTGATAGTAGATAGTCTGCATAAAAATAATTTGAATCAACACTTAAAGGGTTTATCTCTAATGCTCTTTGAAATAATATATTTGCCTTTTCTTGATCGCCAAAAGATATTGGCCAGCCAGGTGTCATATAATATAAGGTGCCTAATACAACTAAAGCCGCACCTTTCAATGCTTCGGGGTTGGTTTTTATGCAGTATTCAAGTAAGTTTTTAGCAGTTTCAATTGATGATAGGGCTTTTAGTGGTGTTTGGAAAGCAGCATTAGTGGCGATAACAATAGCCTGCCATATAATCGGCTCAATGGCTTCAGGGTTTTTTTCAGATAATATTTTTGCTTTCTGAATGAGTGCTGGATAATGGGCTTTTTGTTGGCTATTATTTTCAGTGTAATATATATCAGCCCACTCAGATTCAATTGAATTTATCTGGGTTGAAATATTACTAGCAAATAGGTTGCTACTTGTTAGTAGCAAAAACGCAACAAGGGTTGTTTTTTTCATACAGTTAAATATATAGTATATTTAACTGTATTTCAAATTTTATTTTTTTAATTCATGTTTCCAATTCTTATATGGGTTTTTACATAAGCTATTGTTGTAATACCTTATGTCAGTTGTTACTTCTTCTCCAGCCCAAGAAGGTTTTTCAAAGTGCTCGCCTACTTCTGCTAATTCAACTTCAGCAACAATTAGTTCTGTATTGTCACCCGTGAATACATCAATTTCCCATGTGTGTTGTTTATATGAAACAAGGTGGCGAGTTTTTTCAATAATTGGTTTCTCACATAAGGTGTTTAAAATTTCTAGTCCGTCTTCTAAAGGAATTTGATATTCAAATTCCTGTCTATAGGTACCAATTGTTGCACTTTTGATATTAAGCCAAGCTTTATTGTCAGAAACTCTTATTCTCACGGATTTTTTATCATCACTCACCATATAGCCTTGCTTGTATTTAGTTGATTTGTCTATTTCTGCTTTCCAGTCATTATTTTTTATTAAAAATTTATGTTCTATTTCTTTTGCCATTGGGTTTTTTGAGTATATGTGAGGGGTGTTTATTAGTGCCTTATTTTACTTTATTTAATTAGGCAGCAATGATAAAGTATAATTACTTAGAAAATTACTTGGTATTTACCTTGCCAGTTTTGTTTTTTTTATCCTTACCTTTTTATGGAGATATTAATGACTATTGAATTACCTGCGTTACCTTATGCTAAAGATGCATTGGCACCTCACATTTCTGAAGAAACGCTTGAGTTTCATTATGGTAAACATCATCAGACTTATGTAACTAATCTTAATAATTTGATTGCTGGGACATCTTTTGCAGATGCATCCTTAGAGTCTATTGTTGCGCGTTCTGAAGGTGGTATGTTTAATAATGCGGCACAAACTTGGAATCACACTTTTTACTGGAATAGTTTATCACCAAAGGGTGGTGGGGCTCCAACTGGTGAATTGGCTGATGCGATCACTGCTAAATTTGGATCTTTCGATGAATTTAAAGCTGAATTTACAAAGTGTGCAGTAACCACGTTTGGTTCAGGCTGGGCTTGGTTGGTAAAAAATCCTGATGGCAGTATTGAGTTGGTAAGTACAAGTAATGCGGCTACACCTTTAACTGCAGGACAGACTCCTTTGTTAACTTGTGATGTGTGGGAGCATGCGTATTATATTGATTACCGCAATGCCAGGCCTGCTTACTTAAAAGCTTTTTGGGCTTTGGTTAATTGGGAATTCGCTTCTGCCAACTTTTCTGCTTAATTTGTAAGTAAATAATTTATAAGCCGTTGCACTCAAAAGGGTGTGGCGGTTTTTTTATGCCTGTCATTTTATTTAGGTATAAAAAAACCTACTTAATTGCTTAAGTAGGTTTTTATTAAAGTTTTACACTATTTTGAAATAGTCTTACTTCTTTTTGTTACGCTCTTGAACTTCTTTGATAACTTCTTCAGCTACATTCTTAGGACACGGCATGTAGTGAGAGAACTCCATAGAGAATTGTCCTCGACCTGAAGTCATTGTACGCAAATCCCCGATATAGCCAAACATTTCACTCAATGCAACGTCAGCTTTAATACGAACGCCTGTTACGTTAGCTTCTTGTGATTTTATCATTCCTCTGCGACGGTTCAGGTCGCCAATAACATCCCCTACGTGATCTTCAGGTGTGTATACGTCAACATGCATGATGGGTTCAATAAGTTGAGGACCTGCTTTTGGAATTGATTGGCGGTAAGCAGCTCTTGCTGCGATCTCAAAGGCAACAGCAGATGAATCTACTGCGTGGAATCCACCATCCAGTAATGTAACTTTAAAATCTAAGCATGGGAAGCCTGCAAGTACACCCACGTCAATACTACTTTTAAAACCTTTTTCTACGGCAGGCCAAAACTCTCTAGGTACGTTACCACCAGTTACTTTAGATTCGAATATAAAGCCTGAACCTGCTTCACCAGGCTCAATGATGTAATCAATTTTACCGTATTGACCAGATCCACCTGATTGTTTCTTGTGTGTATAGCTGTCTTCAATACTTTTGGTGATGGTTTCACGGTAAGCAACCTGTGGTTTACCTACTTCAACATCAATACCATGAGTACGCTTTAAGATATCAACTTTAATATCTAAGTGTAGCTCGCCCATACCTTTTAAGATGGTTTCACCAGAATCTTCATCTGTTTCTACGCGGAAAGAAGGGTCTTCTGCGACCATTTTACCAATTGCAATACCCATCTTTTCAGAGCCTGCTTTGTCTTTTGGTGAAACTGCAATTGAGATAACAGGATCAGGGAAGACCATGGGCTCTAATGTTGCAGGATGCTTGGGGTCGCATAGTGTGTGGCCTGTCTTAACATTTTTCATGCCTACAACGGCGATTATATCACCTGCATGAGCGCTATCTAGTTCGATACGTTCATCAGCATGCATTTCAACCATTCGACCAACACGCTCAGTTTTTCCTGTGAAGCTATTCATTATTGTGTCGCCTTTATTTAATTTACCTGAGTAAATGCGGATAAAGGTAAGGGCACCATAACGGTCGTCCATAATTTTGAATGCTAATGCGCGGAAAGGGCGGTCTACATCAACAATCGCAAATTCACCTGTTTCTTCGCCTTCGTCATCAACTTCTGGTTGTGGTTTGACTTCTGTTGGTGATGGAAGGTAGTCGACAACAGCATCCAATACTAATTGGATACCTTTGTTTTTAAATGCAGAACCACAGTAGGTTGGAAAGAAATCAAGGTTGATCGTCCCTTTACGAACACAGGCTTTAATGGTTTCTATATCGGGTTCGACACCATCGAGATATTTTTCCATAGCGTCGTCATCTTGCTCGACAGCTGTTTCGATAAGTTTTTCTCGCCACTCTTCTACTAGATCCACCATATCAGCAGGTACATCTTGAATTTCATAGTTAGTAGGGTCGCCTGAGTTGTCCCACACCCATGCTTTACGTGTTAATAAGTCAACAACACCTACAAAGTCGTCTTCTTCACCAATAGGTAAAACCATAACGAGTGGGTTTGCGCCTAAAACATCTTCTATTTGTTTGACAACGCGGTAAAAGTCTGCACCTAAGCGGTCTAATTTATTAACTAGAATAACACGAGCAACTTCAGATTCGTTTGCATAACGCCAGTTAGTTTCTGACTGAGGTTCAACGCCACC
>VAPL010487037.1_pt1 | contig 42164 bp, 32 predicted proteins | sample 3395061 | NCBI WGS metagenome assembly VAPL01 (sample SAMN08290444, study PRJNA428436) | hydrothermal vent metagenome | isolation source: Deep-sea hydrothermal vent chimney 2 | place: Pacific Ocean: Juan De Fuca Ridge | depth 2182 m m | reverse complement strand
CATCTAAATTAAACAATGGTCCGCCTGAATTGCCCGGATTAATGGCCACATCCGTTTGGATAAACGGTACATAATTTTCACGCGGTAGACTGCGACCGATAGCGCTCACGATACCGGCTGTCACCGAGTACTCAAAACCAAAAGGAGAACCAATGGCTAGCACCCACTCACCCTGCTTAAGGTCCGCTGATTTACCTAACTTGACGACAGGCAAATCCTCCGCCTTGACTTTTAGCAGCGCCAAATCGCTGCGTGGATCAGTGCCAATTAATTCTGCCTCTAATTCACGCCGGTCACTTAATCGAACAATGATCTTATCTGCATCCTCAATCACATGATTATTAGTAAGTACATAACCATCTTTAGAGATCACGAAACCAGAGCCTAGCGATTGGGCTTTACGCTCTTCCATGCCTCCACCTTCCTCTCCGAAGAAGCGTCGAAACCATTCGCCAAAGGGTCCATCTTCGGGCATATCAGGAAAACGCTTTAAGCGTCCATTTTTTGGCTTTCCTTTTTGTACTGTGCTGATATTAACAACAGCTGGCCCATTTTTTTCTACCAGCACAGTAAAATCTGGTAATTCTGCTGCCAAAGCAAACACAGCAAGCAACGACAAACCAATGTAAAAAATAATAGACCGACGCATTATCTCGGTCATCGTCGTAATTTTCATATTCACTCCAAAATAAGCTAGGGCAGGCTTTATCATCGTCCTGGAAATTGAACCACCTGTTCATCTTTACGCAAAATTCTTGCTTGAAAACATACATCATTGTGAATGCGTTTAGTATATTCGCTTAACCACCAGAATCCACCCAGCAAACCGCTCATACCTAGCAAAATTTGTAAATTTTCAGAAAACTCAATGGCTAGCAACCAACAAGAACTTGCTCCTATTATCAGAGCAATAAACATGACAACGAGTGGCACAGCGTACACAGCAAAGGAGCCTTTCACTAAAACGTTTTCAGGGATACCAACGATAACAGACTCACCCACACGAACATCAATATCGCTAAACACCCTAAGTCTAGTCCGTTTTCCAGCCATTACCTTTTGCAATACCGCACTACCACAGCTTTTTTCTGCTGCACAAGTTCCGCAAGTAGTCTTTCGCTGAGTTTCTATCCAAACAAATTGACCAACCACGTCAAACACGGTCGCCTTTTCTTCAATCACCGAATTGTTGCACCTGAAAGAAAGTTAATAGAATGAGACATTAATTGAACAGTATTGAAAGGAATTTCGCTAATTGCCACCACTTTATGATCTTGCCCAATGGGCATAAATCGCACTCTTACAAAACGACCCTGGTAATTTATCGCCAGAATCATCGGTCCGTTTTTTAACCCATATTAATACGCTGGAAAATCCACCTAACATTATTACATAATCCATCCACGTCTTACGGGCCAATATGTATTGGCTCTTTAAAAAAATTAGACGCTCACTTACGACAGACATAAAGTTAAAGTGATTTCAAGTTCTGTTGATGTAGATCCTTCCATCGTTTTGCTGATGCGAAACGGTGGCTTTAATTTTAGCCACCAGCCAGCCTCTAAAAGTGCTGCTATGTGTCCGGTTAAAACGAAAAAGAAGGGGTAAGCCTTAACCGTATCACCGCGGGCAATTGGCGCATTACTCAGTCTCGCTGTCTCCAAAACTCACCGCCCGAGCAAAAGGAAAAATACTCGGGCTTGTGCTTGAGGATAATTCACCCCGCCCAGCTAAATGAGAGTCTAACTGAGGGATAACCCGCATAGGGTCTAATCGATCCCAACGATCATCTCGAGCCAACGTTTGATCCAGAAAAATGCGCGGAGGAACATTATTCTGCTTCACTATTTGGACATCTTTTGGTTCGTCGTCAGCCGAGACTTTGGCTAACTGCGTTGCTAGACTTGACGCTTCAGCAGGTAACGAGTCGATGACCGGCACAACCTCACTCGGCATGGCGCCCACAGGCGCTATTTGCGGTGCAATCGCGGCGGTGGGCGGCAACGGAACCAAGTCCTGATCAAAAGATTCATTCATCAACATGAACCCTAACGCCGACACAAGCAAAACAGAAGCGGCAACCGCGTATCCTTTCGAATGGAATGATGTAGGAGCAACCACTACCGCCGCCGGCTTCTTAACTTCCAGCAGCGAATCCGGTTTTTCGCGTTTGGCTTGGACCTGTGGCGCAGGCGCAAGCAATGTAGGTTCGACTTCTAACGCCTTTTGGACACGATCACACAACCTGTGATCTGCAACTGAAGGAAGATTGACTTTCATGGCATCACCGATCAAGTGATACCTCATCCATTTACCCTTCAATGCTGCATCCGCTTTTAGCTGCTTAATAATTTTATCGTACTCTGCCGCATCTAATTCACCGTCAATTAGTGCAGACAAATGCAGATCTACGTTACTCGACATGCTTTCCACCTTTTTGACATCTTAAATAACCTGGGGGAGATTCCCGCTTTGTAATTCCAGTTAATTATTCTTATTCCAAAGCCCCTACTGCATGCTATTTAGACAGCTAATTAGGAAAATGTGTCCATCCTCATCAACGATAAATTTAGCTTGTCATGATAATTTGCATCTAACTGAATGTATTCGTGACAGGGTGTACACCACATTACGAAAGTAAGGGGGCAAGTTTTTTTTCAATGGCTTCGCGTGCCCGGAAAATTCTTGATCGCACCGTTCCGACTGGGCAATCCATCGCATGTGCGATTTCTTCATAACTCAAGCCTTCCATTTCTCTTAGCGTTATTGCAGTCCTTAAATCTTCAGGCAATTGCTCAATCGCTTTATAAACGACTCTTTCTATCTCATCCTTTAGCAAAAGTCGTTCAGGCGTTGCGATCTCTCGTAATTTAGAAGCGCCCTCATACTGGGCCGCTTCTTCCGCATCGATATCTGACTCAGGCGGTCGCCGCCCTTGTGAAACTAAGAAATTTTTTGCGGTATTGATCGCAATTCGATACAACCAAGTATAAAACGCGCTATCCCCTCGAAATTTCGGCAAGGCTCGATAGGCTTTAATAAAGGCTTCTTGAGCCACATCCAAGACTTCATCCGGATCGTGAACATAACGCGAAATCAATTTGACGATTTTATGCTGGTACTTCAAAACCAACAAGTCAAACGCCTTCTTGTCTCCTCGCTGGATACGCTCAACCAACTCGCGGTCGATATTACTATCGGCCATTTGGTCTGTCCCCACGTATTGCGAAGCAAATCCATTTATCATTTTCATAGACCACTCGCATTTAATTTAGTTCTTTAAATCGTATTATGTAATCATAAAAGGGTTGAAGGTACGTCGTATTTAAGAACATTTATCACCAATACACAATACGACAAGAAATAACGTTGTGAAAAATAAACTAAAATCGAGCTAAAATACAAGACCTCTTTATGAAAAATCAATATCAATATGACGTTTTGATCATTGGCGGGGGCGCCGCCGGCCTCACAGCCGCTTTGCGCCTAGCAAACCGCACAAAAATTGCCCTCCTCGCCAAAGTCTCTCTGACGGAAGGCGCCACCCTTTACGCACAAGGTGGCGTCTCTGCCGTAATGGATAAAAATGACTCACTTGAGTCGCATATATCTGACACGATGCGCACGGGTGCTGGGTTATGCGATGAACAAGCCGTCAGATTCACTATCGAACACGCCAAGCAATCCATCGAATGGCTCATCCAGGAAGGCGTTAGCTTCACCAAAGAAACCCGCCCCAACGGCCATGAAACTTTCCACCTAACCCGTGAGGGCGGACACAGTTTTCGTCGTGTATTGCATGCGGCCGATTCCACAGGCCATGCCGTATCGACCACCTTAGAGCAACAAGCCAGAGCCAATACCAATATCGAGCTTTATGAAAATCATATTGTCGTCGATCTTATCCGAGTCGCCGATTCAGATCAATCATCGCCACGTTGTGTCGGTGCCTATGTCCTTGATCGAGACCGTCAGAAAGTTGTCGTTTTTCGCGCCAAATTTATCCTATTAGCGACCGGAGGTGCCAGTAAAGTTTATCTGTACACCAGCAACCCGGATGTTAGCACCGGTGACGGTATCGCCATGGCTTGGCGAGCCGGCTGCCGAGTCGCCAACATGGAATTCATTCAATTTCATCCAACTTGCTTATATCACCCGAAAGCGAAATCTTTTTTGATATCAGAAGCGGTCCGCGGTGAAGGCGGCAAACTTTTATTACCGGACAAAACACCATTCATGCATAAATTTGATGCCCGCGGCGAACTCGCACCACGCGACATCGTTGCCAGAGCCATCGATCACGAAATGAAACGATTGGGTGCCGCTCATGTCTTACTTGATATTAGCTATAAACCGGCCGCCTTCATAAAGAATCATTTTCCTGGCATTTATCGGCGATGCATGGAATTTGGTTGCGATATCACAAAAACCCCCATTCCGGTGGTTCCTGCCGCTCATTATACCTGCGGTGGCGTCATCACAAATCGGCAAGGTCAAAGTGACCTGCCGGGTCTTTATATCATTGGTGAGACAGCATTCACTGGGCTGCACGGTGCCAATCGTATGGCGAGCAACTCCTTACTTGAGTGTTTAGTGTTTGCTTTCTCTGCCAGCCAAGACATTATTACCAAATTAGACGACGCAAAAATGCCTCCCCCACTTCCTCACTGGGATGACAGTCGAGTCACCGACTCGGATGAAGAGGTCGTCGTCTCACACAACTGGGATGAACTCAGACGCTTCATGTGGGATTATGTAGGCATTGTACGTACCAACAAACGTTTGGAACGTGCCCAACGTCGTGCTCAACTGTTGTCTAATGAAATCTCCGATTATTACAGCAATTTTCGCATTTCCAGTGATTTAGTCGAGCTCAGAAATCTCGTACAGGTTGCTGAACTCATCATTGCTAGCGCCATGGCCAGAAAAGAAAGCCGAGGCTTGCACTATACCTTAGATTATCCTCAGACAAACAAAAAACAAACACCCACCAACACCATCCTTACACCGACTGACGTGCGCCCTCCAGTCGTAATCGAATCTTGAGTGCTCGAAACACCGCCTGAGGCAATGCATCAGGCGTAATGATAACAGATTGTGTTAACCAATGACCGGTTAATTTAAAATTTAAAATAACAAAATGCGAATGAAAAACACTACTCTTTAACAAATGCCCCCCATATTCGTGGTGATTATAAGTCCATAACCACCAATCACCATCGGCCTCCCAAGTGAGCCTCACGATAGACTTAGCCAATACTCGGCGCGCCTGTTGTTGCACATGATAGACAAGCCATAAAATAATCACGACATCCAGTGGTATTCGGTAAAAATTAGACAGTGGCAACAACCAAGTGACCAGTATCGTTGAAAGGTAAAAAAAGCTGAAAAAACCGATGAGCCAAGGTGAGGCACTCAGTTCAATCGACAAAGGGGCGGCGTATAATTTGGACAATGCGTATTATATTTCCATCAACCGGTTGATTATCACCCAGAAAAAACCCATGCAAATCTTGATCAGAAAAACCCAACAACTGCTCAAAGGCTTGCTTATCTGATTCACTTAATTGAGCGTAATGCAGGTCAAAAAAATCGCCCAACAAAATATCAAGTTCTAACATACCCCGACGACAGGCCCAGCGGAGCTGGCCATGGGGTAAATTTTCCTTCGGTTTCTTTTTTGCTAACAACCAATCTGTTTCTAACATTCTAAACAATATTTTTAATGAGCTTCTTTTTTATGTCACCAATGGCTTTACTTGGATTTAAACCTTTAGGACAAACATCAGTGCAGTTCATGATGGTATGGCAGCGAAATAGCCGATACGGTCCTTCTAAATCATTCAGCCGTTCACTGGTCGCTTGATCTCGACTATCGTCTAAAAAACGAGCCGCTTGTAATAACGCCGCTGGACCGCGAAACTTATCTGGATTCCACCAAAATGACGGACATGACGTAGAGCAACAAGCACACAAAATACATTCATACAAACCATCGAGTTTTTCCCGCTCAGCCGGTGTTTGCAATAATTCAATTTCTGGAATGGGATCATTGACAACCAAATAAGGTTTTACGCCACGATATTGATCGTAAAACTGACTTAAATCCACCACCAAATCCCGTATCACTGGCATCCCAGGCAATGGACGAATTTCAATCGGTAGCTTTAAATCTTTTAACGGCGTAATACAAGCCAATCGATTGCGACCGTTAATATTCATGCCATCGGAACCACACACCCCCTCCCCACATGAGCGACGAAAACTTAAGGTTTCATCCATGGCCTTTATGTTGACCAAGGCTTCTAACACCATCATGTCTGAACTGACATCATCGAGCAGATAATCTTGCATGTAGGGCTTGGTATCTTTTTCTGGATTATATCGGTATATGGAAATTTTCATCGGCTTATCACTTCTAGGCAACCCGGCTAATACATTAATACACGCGCTCTTTCGGAGGAAACGACGCTACCGTTAATGGTTTCGTGCGCACCGGCTTATAATCAATCTGTTCATTCTCCATGAAATACAGCGTATGCTTCATCCATTTAATGTCATCACGCTCAGGAAAATCCACCCGGCTATGCGCACCACGACTCTCTTTTCGGGCATAGGCACTATGTATCGTTGATAATGCCACCTCCACCAGATTTTCCAATTCTAACGCTTCAATTCTTGCTGTATTAAATATTTTACTATGATCTTTTAGGCGCACATCCACCAAGCGCGCTTTAATATTTTGAATTTTTTTCAGACCTTCTTGTAGCAAAGCCTCAGTACGAAAAACCCCGCAATGGGTCTCCATCTCTTTTTGCAATTCGTTGCGCAGGCAATCCACATCTTCGCCACTCCCTTGTTGATCCCAGCGGGCAATACGACTCAAAGATTGTTCAGCACTGGCTTGATGCAAAGGCCGATGATAACGATTATGCGCCAGAAACTCGATAATATGATTGCCAGCTGCTCGACCAAATACCACTAAATCCAATAACGAGTTGCCTCCCAAACGATTCGCGCCATGTACCGACACACAAGCACACTCCCCCACCGCATACAAGCCCTGCAACGGCACTTCACTACTTTGCTTCACCGGAGAAACCACTTGCCCAAAACGATTCGTGGGAATACCTCCCATCACATAGTGGGCCGTCGGATAAATCGGAATAGGCGCTTCCACAGGGTCCACATTGACAAAAGTACGCGCCAGATCTCTTATCCCAGGCAAACGCTGCTTCACCACATCGGCCCCTAAGTGATCCACCTTTAATAAGACATGATCACCGTTCGGCCCGCAGCCCATACCCGCTTTCACTTCCGTATAAATCGCCCGACTCACGACATCCCGACTGGCCAAGTCTTTGGCATTAGGCGCATATTTTTCCATAAAACGCTCGCCATTTTTATTGAGCAAGTAACCACCTTCACCGCGCACCGCTTCCGATATCAACATACCTTTGCCGGCAATGCCGGTGGGATGAAACTGAAAAAACTCCATGTCTTGCAACGGAACGCCAGCCCGCAGCGCCATGCCCATCCCATCCCCAGTATTAATTCGCGCATTGGTATTGGTGCGAAAAATCCGGCCGGCGCCCCCCGTTGCCAGCAAGGTCGTCTTGGCCTCAATCACCAACGGCTCAGCGGTTTCAATATCCAGAACCACCGCCCCTAACACAAAACCCTCTTTATCTTTGATCAAGTCGATGGCAAAATATTCATCAAAAAAATGTGTTTTGGCTCGGATATTTTGCTGATATAACGCATGCAAAATAGCATGTCCCGTGCGATCAGCGGCGGCACAGGTTCTCGCCGCTTGCTCACCGCCGAAATTTTGGCTTTGGCCACCAAAACGACGCTGATAAATCTTACCGTTATCTAATCGAGAAAAAGGGACACCCGCATGTTCTAATTCGTATACTAAATGAGAAGCGGCACGACACATATACTCTACCGCATCTTGGTCCGCCAGATAATCGCCCCCTTTAATGGTGTCGTACATGTGCCAATGCCAATTATCGGGTAACACATTGGCTAACGCGGCATTAATTCCACCTTGCGCTGCCACGGTATGAGAACGGGTCGGAAACACTTTAGAAACCACCGCCACATTGGCTTCCGCTTGAGCCAGTTGTAACGCCGCCCGCAAGCCAGCGCCACCCGCGCCAATGACCAATAAATCAAATTTGCGTTTTGCAACATTCATGTGACGACCACGCCTAATAAGACACTTACCGACCATGCAAACATGGCGATAAAAAATAAACCAAACAAAGCCAATAACAGCAGACGTAATGCAAAAATGGAAATATAATCCATTAATACATCGCGAATACCCACCCAGCCATGTAACAGCAGTGCCAACCAAAATAACAAGAAAAGTACATTATTCAATGGGTGCATTACCCACTGCCGCCACGCTTGATAATCAAGTGGCGGATTACCAATTAACATCGCGGTAAAAAAAATCAAAAAAAGACCAATATACACCGCCGATAAACGCTGCATTAACCAAGGTCGTAATCCGCCTGACGATGAACTCATAACAACCAGCCTAGCAATAGCAATACCGCCATCATTTCCCCGATAAAAACCACCCAAGCACTCTGCCGAGCTTGAGTTCGATGGTGACCAATATCAATATCCAACAATAGAAAGCGAATGCCGGCCAAAAAGTGATGCATCAATGCCCAAAACGTAATCAATAACACCCATTTTACGATTGATAAATTCAACAGTGCTTGGGCATCGGTAAAACCTTGAGCACCCCCCAATGATAAAGACAATAAATAAATAAAAAAGGGAATCGCCACCACCAACAGTCCCCCTGAAAGACGATGCGCAATGGACAATACGCCGGTAATGGGCAAACGAATACGAAGCAAATTAAGATACTTAGGTCGGTCTTTGTTCAGGGTCGTCCGCATGCGATGATACTGTCCCTTGGTAAAATAATGAAGACTTACATAATCATAGATGATTATTCGTGGCCTTGCCCAACTAATTTTCGTTGCAGAAATTTCAGTAAATCCTGTCACATTAAACATAACCATCAAGCCAGTCTCACGGCTAAATTTAATTGGACCTTGCATTCATTAGTAACTATCGTTGATAATTTTGTCAATGCATTTACGTTGATGAATACAAATTAAACAAGAAGGTTACATGAAGCACACTTGGACAAATTTTATGATCGAAAAAGGGGCCAAAATAACCAATCAGGGTGAGGTGGATCATTTTGGGGATTTCGCCGCAGAATTGCAGGCCTCACCCACCCAAAATATGATCTATGACCTTTCCCACTTAGGTATTATCCGCATCGAAGGCGAAGAAGCGCAAACCTTTTTGCAAGGTCAATTCAGTAATGATCTCACCCTGATCAACGAACACAAAGGCCAGCTCAATAGCTATAACAACCCGAAAGGACGCATGGTTGCCAGTTTTTATTTATTTCCAATGCAAGAGGCGTTTTATTTACATTTACCGCACGCCATTTTAGAGACCACCCTTAAGCGACTCCGGATGTTCGTGTTACGCGCTAAAGTAACCTTGGATGATGTCAGCGAGACGCTGATCGCCATGGGAATCAGCGGGCCAGACATTGTCGCACCACTGAACAGCATCGGACTCCAATTACCGCCACAGACTTATGACATCAGTACCCAGCCAGACATACATTGTTTACGCATTCCGGGACAGCAAGCACGCGCTATCCTCTATGCCGAGCTGGAACCTTTACAACAAAGCTGGCGTACGCTTTCCAAGACATATCAAAAAGCCGGCACAAGTATTTGGCGTCTGTTAGACATCCAGGCAGGCATTCCCAGCCTCTACCCAGAAACCCAAGAAAGTTTTGTCGCGCAAATGATCAACTTTCCGTCCATCGCAGGCATCAGCTTTACCAAGGGCTGCTATCCTGGACAAGAAGTCATCGCACGCATGCATTATTTAGGCAACCTAAAAAAACGCATGTATCTAACCCAAATTGATAGCGCCGAAAGGCCGCTGCCAGGCACTCAGCTATACGAAGCCAACAGCAGCAACACGCAAAGCATTGGCACCCTCGTCGATGCCCAAGCCGCCCCCGAAGGTGGCTACCAAGCCTTGTGTGTTTTGCAAACCAAGAGCGCGACGGATTCAAATATCCATCTCGGCAGTCCAACCGGCGCTGCCATCAAATTACTGGACTTACCTTATGAGATTACGCTGGGTCATGCCAAACAGTAAAATGATGAAAACCAAACCACGGCTCACCATCGCTTGGTTGATAATTTTTGCTGTTAGCTTAACGTTTACTAGTTTAATCAATGCAAGCTCAGTGACCACGAAAGCCCGTGAAATCAAACGTGACCTGGCTGCATTTGAAGAAGAACTGCTCTCGGCCACGCCAAATCAGGTGCATGTTTTTCTGGTCATCGACGAAGGCGATTTTTTTTCCGTCAATACCCTTAACGTGCAACTCAACAAACAACCCATCGCCAAAATTCGTTATTCGCCCCTGGAAACAAACGCGTTAAGTAAAGGCGCAGTACACCCACTCTATAGCAACGACACACTGCCGCCTGGCAATTATCAATTAATTGCAGAAATCCAGGGACTCGATGCACAAAAATCGAGATTTCGCCGTCGTATCACCCACGATTTTGTCAAAAAGAAAAACAAGCCCGTATTTATTGCATTAAAAGTAAAAAACCAATTAAAACGACTCAAGCCCGTATTTATTATTCAGCAATGGTAATACTAATTCGATGGAACTACCGGACGCATGTGAGGAAACAATAATACATCCCGGATGGAAGGCGCATCGGTGAATAACATCACTAACCGATCAATACCAATTCCTTCGCCAGCGGTCGGTGGCATCCCATGTTCTAGCGCAATGATGTAATCTTCATCGTAATGCATGGCTTCCTCATCGCCGGCGTCTTTCTCCGCGACTTGTTTGCGAAAACGTTCCGCTTGATCTTCCGCATCATTGAGCTCTGAAAAACCATTGGCAATCTCCCGCCCTCCGACAAAAAACTCAAACCGATCGGTGACCTGTGGATTCTCATCATTACGCCGCGCCAAAGGAGAGACTTCCGTAGGATAGGCCGTAATAAATGTCGGATCTTTCAATTGGTGTTCCACGGTTTTTTCAAATATTTCGATGTGTATTTTGCCCAATCCCCAGTTATCCTTCAAAGGAATTTTTAAGGCTTGCGCAATTTGCTTCGCTGAATTTAAGCCATCCAGTTGCGCAGCGGTTAAATCTGGATTGTAATGCAAAATCGCTTCTTTCACACTCATACGCACAAACGGTTTACCAAAATCATAGGTTTCACCTTGGTAGACAATCTGGGTGGTACCCAATATTTTTTGCGCAATTTGACGCAACATATCTTCTGTCAAATCCATCAGGTCATGATAGTTGGCATAGGCTTCATAAAACTCAAGCATGGTGAATTCAGGGTTATGCCGCGTTGACAAGCCTTCGTTGCGAAAGTTACGGTTAATCTCGAACACTCGCTCAAAACCACCCACCACTAATCGCTTTAAATACAGCTCAGGGGCCACTCGCAAATACAAATCAAGGCCTAAGGCATTATGATATGTCGTAAATGGTCGCGCCGTTGCGCCGCCTGGTATTGTTTGCATCATCGGCGTTTCCACTTCGAGGAACTGTTTGTCGATCAGGTAATGACGTATTTCAGCAATGACTTGCGAGCGTATTCGAAAATTATTACGCGTTTTTTCACTCATGATCAAATCCAAATAACGTTGCCGATACTTGGTTTCTTGATCAGAGAGTCCTTTAAATTTTTCAGGCAATGGACGTAATGCTTTAGTTAACAAACGTATCTCATCGACTTTGATGGACAATTCACCTGTTTTGGTGTGAAACAAAACCCCTTCAGCCCCGAGAATATCGCCAATATCCCATTTTTTAAAATCGTTGTTATAAATACCTTCCGGTAAATTGTCCCTGGATATAAACAACTGCATCTGCCCTGACATATCCTGCAGATGGGCAAAACTGGCCTTTCCCATCACCCGACGGGTCATCATTCGACCCGCAATTGACACCCGAATCGGGTTATCTTCAAAAAAAGCGCTATCCTTATTGTCATACGCGGCGTGAATGTCCCCCGCCACACTATTGCGCCGAAAATCATTGGGAAAGACAGTGCCTTGCTCACGCAACGCCGCTAACTTTGATCGACGTTGAGCGATCAATTCATTTTCGTCAATTTCTGATTCAGTCTTTGAAGTTTGCTTTTCGTTTGTCATGGATAAAATAAATATAGGTTAGCTATGTTTGTTACAGCCCGCTCTTTAGGCTCGCTTCAATAAATACGTCTAGATCACCGTCGAGTACCGCCTGAGTATTACCAGTTTCCATGCCAGTACGCAAATCTTTAATACGCGACTGATCCAGCACATAAGAGCGTATTTGACTGCCCCAACCTATATCGGCCTTGGTATCCTCTAAGGCTTGTTTTTCCGCACTCCGATGATGCATTTCCAGCTCATAGAGCTTCGCTTTGAGTTGTTTCATCGCTGAGGCTTTATTCTTATGTTGGGAACGATCATTTTGACATTGCACCACCGTACCGGTGGGATTATGGGTAATACGTACCGCCGAATCTGTCCGGTTAACATGCTGCCCGCCCGCCCCGGAGGCTCGGTAAGTATCGATCCTCAGATCCGCTGGATTGATTTCGATATCAAAATTTTCATCCACTTCCGGCGAAACAAATACCGAAGCAAATGAAGTATGCCGACGACTGCCCGAATCAAACGGAGATTTTCTTACCAAGCGATGCACACCGGTTTCGGTTCGTAGCCAACCATAACTATATTCAGCCGTAAATAACACGGTGGCACTTTTAATACCGGCCACCTCACCGGGGGATAATTCAATGATTTCAGTTTTGCAGCCACGCCGCTCGCCCCATCGCAAATACATACGCAATAACATTTCAGCCCAATCTTGCGCTTCCGTACCCCCCGAGCCTGACTGAATATCTAAATACGCATTATTGACATCCATTTCCCCAGAGAACATGCGGCGAAACTCAAGTTCGGCCACCTGCTGCGCGAGCTGATTCACGTCATTGATCACCGACTCAATGGTGGCCTGATCATTTTCCTCGACCGCCAGTTGCAACAATTCTTGAGTGTCCTCCAGCCCTTGCCCCACCTGCGCTAAGGTAGCGACCACCCGCTCTAGCGAGGCTCGCTCCTTCCCCAGCGCCTGGGCACGCGCTGGGTCATTCCAGACATTCGGTTGTTCTAGTTCACGGATAACTTCTAATAATTTTTCGCTTTTGTGATCAAAGTCAAAGATACCCCCTCAACGCTTCACTTCGCGTTTTCAGGTCGGCAATTTGGTAAGTAATTGGATTTATTTCTATCATTTTATCTACAACGCTATGCAACAACAAAGGAAACCTGGATGATCAATGACGAATGATACACGATGCCAATGAAAGCACCAAGGCAGTTTTATGAGCTGGTTTGATTTTTTTCATACATTCCCGGCACCCTGGCAAACCAAATCCTATTGCTAGAAATCACTTTGACGCAGGTGTACTAACAACCCTTTCGATGCTTCATCGATTAAATCAAGCACCCGATCAAAGCCGTTAGACCCACCATAATAAGGGTCCGGTACTGCCAAAGTTTTCATATCAGGTGCAAATTCCATAAACAGTTTTATTTTATGCTTATGCGCCGCTGGACAGGCATTATCCAGCGTCGACAAATTATCCGAATCCATGACCAAAATATAATCAAATAGGTCAAAATCATCCGCCCCCACCCGGCGCGCTTTCTGCTGACTTAAATCGATCCCTCTGGCCAATGCCGCTTGCTGGGCACGCGAATCCGGGGGCTCACCCACATGATAAGCATGGGTACCGGCCGAATCGATCAATAGCCGATCAAGCACACCGGCTTGTTCGCAATGATGTGCAAACACCCCTTCGGCGGTTGGCGAACGACAGATATTTCCCATACAAACAAAAAGAATATTAACTTTATTCATCGTTAAAATAGCTCCCCTTTTTTTAATCGGAAAATAGCTAGCGCGAAATTCACAGACATGCCTTTGAATAAACACCCGCCGCTATGTATTGCCATGTCCCTAAACGACGCTCAGAATACCATTGGGCAATTGCTTTTTAGCATGCCATTGAACATTAAAAATCCTATCCACTTAATTCTTGCCTTCTCGTCAGGTTGACGTTATGTTATTAACTGTAAAGCAGATGGCAGTCAAGTGATGAAAATGGCAGTAAGCTGCAATGCAAGCCCGATAGGATATCAAAATGATTTGCCAGATGCTTTCATATTGTTTCATAACCCTTTTACAAATAACCAAACAGCATCGACATGACTCGCATTACCATCAACCAAAACCAGCTCCGGGAAATGATTGGCCTTTATGTTCACTATCATGGCGTTTTTTGTCAAGTCGTGGAGATACTTGATGATGGGCCTACCCTGGTATTAATAGACTTGGAAGCGCACATCAGTATCCAAGCCGACCAGCACGGCGAAGCCCATCGTAAAGTGCCGAAAACCTATGCTGTCAATATTTTGAGTCCCGATCAAGTCGAATTTTCTGGTGCCTTTTTAGCATTAGAACCACTTGAAGCCGAAGATGTACCTCCCCATTTTTATACTAATCCAGTGGCACCGCCACCCTTGCCGGTTGATCCTTGACAGCAATCTGGGTCATACCTCCCATATAAGGCACTAACACGTCTGGCACGTTAATGTGACCCTCTTCCGTTTGGTAATTTTCAATAACGGCAACCAGCGTGCGCCCAACCGCTAACCCTGAACCATTCAAGGTATGGAGCATTTCAGGCTTACCTGTGTCAGGATTACGCCACCGAGCCATCAAACGACGCGCTTGAAAATCTTCACAATTACTGCAAGACGAAATTTCCCGGTATTTATTTTGCCCCGGCAACCAGACTTCTAAATCATAGGTTTTTGCGGCTGAAAAGCCGATATCTCCGCCACACAAGCTCACCACACGGTAGCACAGATTTAATTTCTGTAAAATAATTTCGGCCTGTTGTGTTAGTTGCTCTAAAGCCTCGTAAGATTGTTCAGGTCGAACGATTTGCACTAACTCCACTTTTTCAAATTGATGCTGGCGAATCAAGCCACGCGTATCCTTGCCATAAGAACCGGCTTCACTACGAAAACACGGTGTATGCGCAACCAATTTAAGCGGCAAATCTTCGGCATCAATAATCATATCTCGCACCATATTCGTTAATGGTACCTCAGCTGTCGGGATAAGATAAAGCGGCATCGCCACACGGTCATGGGCCGCAATGGCGAATAAGTCATCGGAAAATTTTGGGAGCTGACCGGTGCCACGAAGACTCTCTGGATTCACCAAATAAGGCACGTAGTGTTCTTGATAACCATGTTCCGTCGTATGCTGATCTAGCATAAATTGAATCAATGCACGATGTAGCCGCGCCATCGCGCCATTTAACACCACAAAACGTGAACCGCTGATTTTCGCCCCAGCGGCAAAATCAATTTGGTTTAGCGCCTCCCCGAGCTCAACATGATCTTTAGCGGCAAATGAAAAATGAGGAATGTCTCCCCAGCGTCGTATCTCAACATTTTCTTCTTCGCTCAAGCCTTTTGGTACACTTTCATGTGGAATATTTGGAATACCAAACAATATCCCTTGCAGCTCGTCCTGCAATTCATTAAGACGTTGCTCATGTTGTTTTAGCTGTCCCCCCAAATCAGCCACTTCGGTCAACAAAGCGCTGATATCTTCGCCTGCCGCCTTGGTTTTGCCGATACTTTTCGAATGGCGATTACGTTCCGCTTGCAACGCTTCGGTCTGTACTTGAATGGACTTGCGTTCTTGCTCTAAGGCATCCAATTTATCCGCATCTAAAACAAACCCTCGACGCGCTAATTGTTGGGTCACTAATTCTAATTCATTTCGCAATAGTCGTGGATCAAGCATAAAATTTCGTCTTCATTTTCGTTGCCTTAAAAATTAAGTCTGTTGCCAAAACGCAGATGACGCATAAAATATCATCTAATTTTAGCCGGCCAGCATAAAATATGGCCTGTTTCAAACCGTGCTTCAAGTTGACTGATAATCTGCGTTATTTTGTCAGCTTCATCAAAAAACTCGACAATCAACGGCAAGTCAATGGACAAATCCGTCCAGGTCGCTTCATGGATCACCCCCGATGGCCCAAATCCGGCAATACCACGAAATACCGTCGCCCCTCGTACCTGCTGATCATCACGCAACCAGTTTAGCAGTTTTCGCAAGCGCCCTTTACCTTCGGTAAAATAAACGCGTACCACCATGACATTTTGCTCAGCCATGATAGTATCTCAAAAAAACGGCTTTAAAATACCTCAGACCTGCCGAGCTACGATGACACCAACACCACTGGCAATGACGCACAACAATACATTGGATATCACATTTAGCAAAGCTTTCCATGACTCTCCTGCATTCAGCAAATTCACGGTTTCCATAGAAAACGTAGAAAACGTGGTAAACGCTCCCAACAACCCGATGGTCAAAAATCCTCGCCATTCCGGTCCAACACTCATGCGTTCGATTAATAACACGTACAACACACCCATCAGCAGTGAACCCAATACATTCACACACAAAGTGCCATAAGGGAAATCACGCCCTAACCAGGCATGCACGCTTTGCGACACCCAAAACCGGCCCACCGCCCCCACCGCGCCTCCAGCGGCAATCAACCAAATTTGCGTCAATTCATCCCCTTTTTCATAGCAAACTCACTCATCGATTATTCGTGATTTAACGACAGTGAATACGAAAAATATTCACCGGTTGTCTTTTCATGGGCGGTCAGTGGCGCTGATAAATGGATCACTTTTTAATCAATCAGTGAGCTAAGGAATGAGGCATTGATTAAAACACCCATCTCGCTGGTCTTTTTGCCCGTCTTTTCCACGGTCCCGTCGGTTATCTAGCTCACTAGGCACCCCACGGGACCGTGAAAACGACAAACAAAAATCCGGCGCAATATAGGCACTTTAATTTCAGCCTCATCCCTAAACAAAGGGGCTTTGTTCATTCATTGTTTTGTGGTATCAAACACATCGGCATTTTTTGGCGTATCAAACTGAAACGATGCCGGATTAACCGGCTGGTTTTTCTTTATCTCCGTAAAGGTCAATAAGGTTAATTGATCCAGATTATCCATCAATTCCATGCGCACTAACAAGCGTCCAACAAAACCTAAAATAATTTGGGTAAAACTGGCCTCACTACCCTTCGGGCTTAATTGCACCCGCCGCATTGTACCATCAGGCGCCACTTCCTCCATGATGAAATTTTCTTGTAAGGGCGTATTTCCGCTTAATAATGCAGCCGGTGTGCTCCCCAGCGTAGCGTTAAAGGGCTTAATGGTCACTTGTTCCAAATCTTCGTCATATATCCAAATCTTAGCCCCGTTAGCAACGATTTCTTGCGCATAGGGCTCAGTGTAAACCCAGCGAAATTGCCCAGGTCGATTGATGACAAAATAACCATTGGATTGATCCGTCACATTCAGTTGTGCCCCTTGCACTTTTTGCGAAAAATGACCTTCCAAGGTAACAAGGTCAGCAAAAAATGCTTTCGCTATACTCACCCCTTCATTCGCAGACAGGCTAACCGCTGGCGCCAACAATAAAACGAACAAAAAACAGGCAAGTCGAATCTTGAAAATCTTTTGGCTAAAATTTAAGTTAAAATACCCGCCGCTCAAAAATTTCATAATTTGCTTCCATGGACATGATTAATCCGTTGTATTATATACCCATCACACTCGAATTTCGCCTAAAAGGAAATTTTATTCATGGTAACAACTGAGCCAAATCGGCCAACCAATTTCATCCGTAATATCATTGACGAAGATATCAAAAACAATGGACAAGTTGTGACTCGTTTCCCGCCAGAGCCCAATGGATTTTTGCATATTGGACATGCCAAGTCGATTTGCTTGAATTTTGGTATTGCCAGGGATTATCAGGGGCAATGCCATTTACGTTTTGACGACACCAACCCGAGCAAAGAAAGCGAATACTACATACAAGCCATTAAAGAAGATGTGCAATGGCTGGGATTTCACTGGGATGGCCCGATCCGGTTTGCCTCCGCTTATTTTAACCAACTATTCGACTATGCCGTGGAATTAATCAACGCCGGTAAAGCGTTTGTTTGTGACCTTAACCCCGATCAAATTCGAGAAACCCGTGGTACCCTCACCAAACCCGGCAGTCACAGCCCTTTTCGAACACGGAGTGTCGATGAAAATTTAACTTTATTTATGCAAATGCGCGATGGCAAATTTGTGGATGGCAGTCATACCCTGCGGGCTAAAATCGATATGGCTTCCCCCAATATTAACCTGCGTGATCCGGTGCTATACCGCATCATGCGTACCCGCCACCATCAAACCGGCGACGCGTGGGTTATCTACCCCATGTATGATTTCACGCATTGTATTTCCGATGCGATCGAAGGCATTACCCATTCATTATGCACCTTGGAGTTTGCCGATCATCGACCACTGTATGATTGGTGCCTGGATAATATTTCGGCCGACCGTCATCCCCAGCAAATTGAATTCTCCCGACTCGCCTTAGAATATACCATCACCAGCAAGCGAAAATTAGCGACCTTAGTTGAAAAACAATGGGTATCGGGCTGGGATGATCCTCGCATGCCCACCATTGCGGGCTTGCGTCAGCGCGGTTATACATCCGCCTCGATTCGTGATTTTTGTGAGCGCATCGGCGTCACCAAAGTCGATAACACCATCGAGATGGGGCTATTAGAATACTGTATACGACTTGATTTAGAGGATAAAACACCCAGGGCCATGGGTGTTTTACGGCCACTACGGATTATCATTGAAAATTACCCCGAGGGACAAGTCGAACAACTCAGCGCCCCCTGCCATCCACAAAATGAAAGTCTGGGTACCCGTACCTTACCTTTTACTCGTGAAATATTCATTGATCAAGCCGATTTTCGCGAAGACGCACCGAAAAAATATAAACGATTAATTGCCGGTGGTGAAGTTCGCTTGCGCAATGCTTATATCATCAAGTGTCGACAAGTCATCAAAGACGAAACCAGTGGAGAGATCATCGAACTCCGATGTACTTATGATGATAAGACACTTGGCAAGGCACCGGAAGGACGAAAAGTCAAAGGCGTTATTCACTGGGTATCAGCGAGCCACTCCCTGCCAGCAGAAATCAGGTTATATGATCGCCTTTTCACAACCGCCAATCCGGAGGCTGACGAGACTGGCCAAGATTTTACCCAATTTATCAATCCCAAGTCGCTTGAAATTATCAACAACGCCTTTGTCGAAAGCAATTTAGCGAATGCGACCCCTGGTGATCGTTACCAATTTGAACGCGAAGGTTATTTTTATATCGATAACAAACACACAACCAAGGATAAACTAGTGATTAATCGCATTGTCACCTTACGGGACTCATGGACCAAAATAGCTAAAAAAAACAATTAGAATCGTTAAACATACCGATCATAAGCCAGTACAAACATTAATTTTTAGACTTTTATACAAGTGTAGATTAAGCCTAGCGAATTCACTCCGCCATGAACGACATCATCATGTTTCAATAGAGCATTGAAATGAGGAGAATGCCTGGGGATATTGATCTGTTTTCGAGATAGATTAACGAATGATCGGAAATGAAAATAAAAAAAAGGGCGATCTCTGTCGCCCTGTTATCGGTGAGTCAATGGAAGTTATTCCATGCCCATTCCTTTAGTTTACTGATTAGCGATGACTTAGCACCTTCAAACGTTTATCCGCAAGCGCTTTACTAGACGAGCGCTGATCATTGCTCGCTTTACCAGGTTTCCAAATACGCTCTTGAGGCCCACACTCAGGACACATGAAATCAATGAGTGAGTTTAGCTCAATACTATGACCATGGCCTTGCCACATAGCTTCTTCATTTTGACCATCCGCCCGCACCTCAACCATGGTCGATGCACCACCTAAGGTATTTTCGACCAGCATTGGATTCGCTTTTGATTGCGTATCATCGCCCATTCCCCCACCATCAGTCGGCGGCCTACTCTCCGCATCCCCCGCTCCTTCGGTGCTTTCAGACCCTGCAGAGCGAACTTTAGTCACAAAACCAAAGGGGACATTGCCATCGTCATCCGGTTGGCCGACGACTAACCGCTTGGCTCCCCATTTAGTGGCATCAGGATCGCTTGAATAATCGACCCAAGCACACCCATCAGCGCCACAAGATTGGACAAAAGCGTTAACGACATCCGCTTTAAAACCTACGTCTTGGGCAGCATTGACAGGGTCAGCATAAATGGTCCCGGTAATAACTACCCAACCAGGGGCAACTTGATCACCATGAGCAATCGCCATTCCATCATCGACAGTCCAAGTTGATTCCACCAACGCCATCAGCGCTTTATAAGAAGCCGGCTTGGTTTCAATCGCTTGATAGGACTCGATCACGACAAATTGAGGACGTTGGTTTCCATTGTTAGTAAATACCTCGATACTGATATTGTTCCAATCGGCATCATTGATATTCACACTGTTGTGTCCATCGTACAAATCGATCTCAAAAGAGAAGGAACCATCAATAATGTCAAAACGGCCAAAATTACCATCAGAATTCCATTCACCCGTACCGTCACGACCTTCGGTGGTACCAGTAATGGTCACTGTTGCCAGCGTATCCGCATTAAAACGGGTATCGCTTCCAGCACATGGATCTGCTGTCGCCATGGTATCATCTGGTATCTTTCCAGGTTCTTCGAATGCAGCAACGGCATTATTTTCTGCATCAAACACTGACACATTGAATGGTGGTGGGGGCGGTGTATTGCTATTTTCTACGATCAACTCCACCGTATACCTATTCTGACCATCTCTGACTTCGATCCTGTTATTGTCAGGATAGACTTTCACATCCATGGTCCATGGATATATGCCTGCCTCATTCGTGGCATCCCCAGCAGTCACTGCCGGTAATTTCACCTGACGGTTACAGACCCACATTTCAGCATCAATATATCGACCCGCGACTGAACTGGTACCTTGGATAGTAACGATATCCGTTGCAATGGGCACGAAAACATCCACAACCTCCGGTAACGCGAAACGGGCACCGTTTTCAACTTCATCTCCTGTTTCGTTGAAACCGGTCCACGCCTCAGCTTTTTCCAGAATGGTTACGGTAGAGTCGACGATGGCAGAGACCGTATCAACACTCATAGTTGGTGCCGAATAGGCGCAATCCCCGGTGGTAACAATGCGTACACCAAACCAATTCCAGTTAGCATCATTGATATCCACAAAGTTATCGCTAAACTCATATTCCGCACCACCAATTAATGGTAAAATCATACTGAAAGTAAAATTACCTTCACCATCATCTTTGGTCTCGGTCACAAACTCTTCCCAATTTTGACTCCAATCACCGGATAATTTCTGACCTTGACCATTCCAAAAAATACGCACTTCACCTTCCGTGGCCATCCCTTCAATCTCAACAAAGCACTGCTCCGTCTCATAATCGCGCCGGTTATTCAACGCTTCTTTGAATGACACACCGTCAATGGTCACAATTTCTGGTCGAACGACTCTCATACCTCTTTTTACATTGAAGTTCATGTCATACCGGTTATCGTTGACATCCTGTATACTCACGTTATTCCAACCGGTAAAAACATCCACTTCCAACTCAAAGCTACCATCCGACGCTACGGACAAACGGTCTTCCAGCCAACCCCCTTCACTACCATGGCTATAACGTGGCGTATTACTTGAATCAGTGGTATCACTGTTAAACTCAAGTGTGCCTTGGATAAGAAGAGTCGTGGCGGGATCGTCCATATTCACCGGGACAACTCGCCAGTTACCACCATCCCCCCAGACTTCTTTTTGAACCACTTCGCCTACCGCTTCACCGTTGGCATAAGCCACTGAGCTGATAACAATCGGTGGTACCCATTCCACCCCTAGCTCGGTGTACACTCCTAGATTAGTCTTATACCAGCTTTCCATATTACAATGCTCAACGTCTTGGACATTGGAGTCTAGCGCACAGCCACCGATTTCGATCCAGTTTTCACCTTGATACAGGTCCAGGCTCACACTGTATGAACCATCGTCTTCCACATCCACTGAACGATAAGAAAAGGCTTGCATGCCCTCATTCCATAAATTGACTTCAAGTGTATCAATAGTGCGTTCACCCTCTAATTCACTGGTGTCTACAGTACCGGTAATCGTCACAGAGGTGGCTGTTTTAGCTTCATAGAAATCCCAACCATCATTAGCGATTAATGTACCCGCTTGATCCGTTATACCCGAAGCTGTCACTTCACCAGAGATCTCATCCACAAACGTATCGTCAATATTAACAACCGGGGTAATACCACCGGTGGTCTGCACATTAAACCATTCAATCAAGACGTACTCACGACTGGCACGTTCTTCACCAGCATCTTCATTGATCGCTTGTGATTGCATACCTGAATCAGTTGAAGGCGGAGGACAATCTAGATCAGTCATGGGATCACAATTAGAATCACAATTCGGATCGATCGCTGGATCACACATACCGGCATCACCACCCTCGTTAGCGCGAAAATTCTCATCGGAGACTTCGATCCAGTTGAATCCTTGATTCAATTGCACAGTGACAGACCCCGTAGCACCGATCAGGTTACCGAGCTCATCTTTCACTGGCGCCAACATCACCGGGTAATGCGCAAACGTATTACCCTGCACATTTACAATACCCATGGTTTGATCAGGGCGTGGTGTGTTGATCGTAATAGTCACTGCATCGGCATCATTTGCGTCATAACCATCAATGAACTCAGAAAAAGTCAATTCATCAGCCGCTTCGACGACCACTGCATTACCATCGTCATCCAACATAGCAAACGCTATCGTTACTTCGAGTTCTTCAAAATCACCGCCGAGTTTGAAGCGAGACAGATGACTTACCGCGATCACATCTTTAGCTAAGTCGGTCGCTCGACCCGCAATGACATCTTTGACTGTGTTCTTACTTAATGCCGCGATTTGCCAATTAATTTCGACACCTGGACGAGGATCAAACTCTCGGGTAAAGCCAAATTTTTTACTGACATCCGCCGCCACTGGATTCGCTTCGTTAAACAATATTTCATCGTTAGGCGGAATATCTATTTCAAGATAAGAAGGTGGTAAAATAAACGCGAAACCGGCTTTAGGATCACGATCATCAATAAACATCATAACATAAGCGGATGCCGCTGACACTTCAGTCCATTGAAATGTTTCAGTTGTACCGCCATCCAGATCAAGTACCGCGCCTTTCGGTGGATTGGTTAACTCAATCACTAACGCGTTGGAGACGACTTCTTCTGCGACCGCATCAATCCCTTCTGAAGCTTGCAATATAAACCAAGCCCCATTGATTTTTTGCAGTTTGGCAAACATCGAATTTTTAGGCGCTGCGTCGGCACAATCTTTCGTATTTCTCTCAGATTGACCAATCAATTTAAACTCAAATTTGGCTTCGTCGCCCACCACTTGGATAGCACCGACGACATCACCTGTCATGCTCGTTTCACAATAATCCCAGAACTGGAAAGATTCATCCATCATATCGCTAAATTCTGCCAAATCCCAACGACCATCACGATTAAAATCCTTTTTATGGAAACCATCTTTAGTGTTGTATACTAAAACAAAATCCGATGCCATCAGGCTTTGCATTTGCGATAAATTAAATTCATTCATGGCTCGTGCCCATTTGCCAAAGACATCTTTCACTTCAGCTTGCACATTGGCTGTTTTGGTGAGCACTTCTTTTTCTTCAACGGTGGCATCTGCGGGAATTTCTACAATGCCTTCTACATGAGATACCGTTGTAAAAGACACAGATAATGCATTCATTTCATTACCCGCTAAATCCTTGCCACCACTTATTTTTGCTGTATAGGTAGTACCTAGCTTCAAAGGCTTACCCAAAACAAACTCATATTCATAAAGCCCAGATTTTGCTTTACCAAGATAAGTCACATTAGGCTTAGCCCCTAAACTCGGGGTTGCCGATAAAACAAGATCATTAACATCCATCACCTCTGTAGCACTAATACGTATCGGCGTAATAATATCAACGCCATCGGGTAATGCAATTTGGGAAAACGATGGGCTTAACATTTGTGCATTAGGCGCTTGAATATCCGCCTCGGCGCCCTCTAATATTGAAAAATAACCGACCGCATCTTTCTCTAATACAACACCAAGCATATTTTTGATTGCGTTGCTTGTATCAGAGTCACCTTTCACCGTCACCGTATAACTTTGTCCTTGCTCAAGCGATACGCCCTCATTAAGATACAACGTCGCAGTTAAACCATCGGCAGAAATCGCCCAAAATCCTTGAACCGCAGGGCTAATACTGATGCCATTTTTCACCGTTTGGCGATCCATGGCCATACTAAAAGTAATTTGTAATGCGGCATTAGGAGAGATATTGAGACCTGCACTTCCCCAGGTTTGTGTTCCATCAGTATTTCTTGACACACCAAACATCGTGATTACTTTGGCAGGAGTTTCGGTAACTTTCTGTGGCACAAGATCGTTCACCACCTCACCCTCGAATTTATTCACCACGGTTTGATTAGCCACCGAAACTATCGCACCTGTTTGATCTCTTTCAATGGCCACTAAAATATAGTTACCTTCAGCAATGTCATTGCCATCGTTATACTTGTTACCATTTTTCTCAGCATTGATCAGCTTTGAGAGTTCATAATTGCCTGCTGCATCGGTCGTCGCTTCAGCAATAGGATATAACCATTCAGGATGATCGGCATCAAATAATTGAACAGTGACACCAGCGGCAGAGTCACCCGCCTGTCGCGTGGGCAATCCTTGATATTGCGAGATCTCACCAACATTGGATTTTTCACGAGTGGTGGCTTTATAAAGCGCGCTACCTGGTTTACCGCTTGACACATTATTCAGTGCTTGAACTTTTTGACGTGCTTTAGCTGATACCACCGAAGATAAAGTTACCTTACCAGAAATTCGTGTTGCCACTGCTTGTACCACATCGTCGGTACCAGTATCGTCATTGATGGCAGCAAGGTCTGTCCCGCCTCCACTCGAACAACCAGATAGAATAAACAAAATACTTATGATAGCTACCATAAGCATCAATGAACGCTTCATTGTCATCTATTGACTCCCAGATTAAAAAATAAAAATTTAAAGTTTAAAGCCCACCAACCAATTCATTGGAATCTTGTGCAATCCCGCCATGATCCCCTGCCATATTGACCAAACAATAAATAGCCAACATATTGTGATAAATAACAGTTATGGTTGATCAGTATCCGTATCGGCAATAATATTTTGAGCTTTAAAAGGAGTGCCACTTATCTTTCAATAAGTTATGCGTTAATAGAAAAATTTAAGGGAATTATGTAGTACTTCTCACAAAAAACGAGCCATCATTACATTAAGAATGGGCGGCACAATCACCTCCCGGTTTCGCTCGGCAAGCTGCTCCTGCGTTGCTCTACCTCCTGCTTCCATGCAGTCGTCCATCAGATCGGTCAAATCTAACCTAAATCTGGGCGCGACAACCCCAGTTTATAACCGTGCTGAGTATACTTGTCGTTTCGCCAAGCCAGAATAAAATAGGTCTTGCACTCAATACCTAAATTTCAAACGTTTCGGATAAATGAATTTTTCATGTTATAATCGATGGTTGTGATTCATGATAATGTAAGGATGCAAAGTATGAAAACTCCATCGATTGTTAATATTACGCTACCTATCATTTATTTAATAATGAGTTTATTTTGTTCACTCAGTTTTGCTCAAACCGTTAATCGCACCACGATGCTTAGCAATAGTTGTGCAGCCTGTCATGGGACTGACGGCAAAAGTGCGGATTCCATTCCTAGTATTGCTGGAAAATCAGTCAATTATTTCATCGAAACTATGCATGCCTTTAGAAATGGTAGCCGTCCGTCCACGGTCATGATACGTCATGCCATAGGTTATTCAGATGACGATATTAAACGCTTGGCTGACTATTTCTCAAAGCAATAGGATCTCGCACAACACAACCTTTTAAATTAGAACAAGGAGTAGTGATAATGAAAACGATCAGTCGTCGCGATTTTTTATATCGCTCTGGATTAACGTTGACGAGTGCAGCACTAAGTACCTTAGTCTGGCCAAATTATGCACTGAGTAATATGAAAAAAATGGGCCGCGTGGTGATTGTGGGCGGTGGATTTGGGGGCGCCACATGTGCAAAATATATTCGTCGCTATGACCCGAATATAGAAGTTACCCTCATTGAACGCGCTGAAAAATATGTCACTTGTCCATTTAGTAATTTAGTGCTGGGCGGATTGCGCACTTTCAATTCAATTACGCATGATTACACAAATTTGGCCAATAAACACGGCGTTCATGTGGTGCACGCGGAAGTAACTGAAATTGACTCAGTCAAGCATACGGTAGTCACTCAGCATAAAAAAACCTACCCATATGATTACCTCATTGTGTCACCAGGTATTGATTTTAAGTGGAATGAAATTGAAGGTTATGATGCGGCGGCCAGTCGTATCATGCCTCATGCCTGGAAGGCGGGTGAGCAAACGCTGATGTTGCAAAAGGAATTACAGGCCATGAAAGATGGTGGTACTGTTGTTATTTCAGCCCCGGCTAACCCCTTTCGCTGTCCGCCTGGACCTTATGAAAGAGCCAGCATGATGGCACACTATTTAAAATCGCATAAACCAAAATCCAAAATTATCATCATGGATTCAAAAGCAAAATTTTCCAAACAAGCTTTATTCATGCAAGGCTGGAAAACTTTATATCTAGGAATGATTGAGTGGGTTGACGGGACCATGGGTGGACGTATTACCGAAGTTGACACCCAAGCCCGCACTTTATTCAATGAACTTGGCGATGTCGTTAAGGCCGATATATTGAATGTCATTCCTCCACAAAAAGCGGGGCTGATTGCCCATCAAGCCGGTTTAGTCGATCAAACGGGATGGTGTCCAGTGAATCAAAAAACGTTTGAATCAAGCTTACATAAAGACATTTATGTGATTGGCGATGCGAGTTTAGCCGGAGCGATGCCTAAATCGGGATTTTCTGCCAATAGCCAAGCTAAAGTCTGTGCCGCTGCTATCGTGAGCCGTTTCAATCAAATTGATATGCCTGAGCCAACCTATAATAATACCTGCTACAGCTTGCTCGGACCGGACTACGCGATTTCTGTTGCGGCGGTATATCGGCTAAATAATAATCAAATTGTCCCGGTAAAAGGCTCTGGTGGAGTGAGTCCTAAAGAAGCGGATCTCGCCTTTCGCAAAACGGAAGCACGCTATACTCAAGGCTGGTATACCAGTATTATTGCCGATACTTTTTCTTGAGTTAAACGCGACGGGCAAAAATAGCTTATTCAAAGCGGCTTTATTCATGATGAGTGCGTTTAATCTACTCTGCAAGTCTGCCGCTTGCAGAAATAGATCAACGCTAGTGCTTCTTAGGTTTTTCGCGTGTAGCGATGTTTAATCCCCACCGGAAAATAATCTGGATCAGCAAAAGGGTGCAGGCTGATTTGTGGTGTTTGATACGCTTCGGGGACATAATTGGCAAATTCGCTATTAAGCCGTTTCAGCTCTCGAATAATGCTATCAGTGAGTTTTTGTTGATCGACTTCGGCGGCGGTGACGTTGGGCAATAACTCGATAGCAATGGATAAATGAGGCGTTTGTGCCTCCGATTTCACACTTAATACGAATTTTCCAGTGGCCCAGCAAGCGGTGTTGGGTTGCTCTAATGCCACAGAAATATTTTCCGGATAAATATTGGCACCAAAAAATGACACCGTGAAATCGGCGCGACCAAAGACATAAACGAACGGATCGGATGAAGGTTTTTTTGTGGCCGACAATTCAGCCATGGGATCAAACCCGTGTTCTTGCAAACGCTGCAGTAGTTCCTGGCAACTAAAAATACCGCCTTTATCGGCAATATGGTAGCGGATTAACGGAACCCCGTTATCTCCGGTGATGACTAGCGTGTGTTCTGGTGTGACTTCGAAATACCGCTGCTGGGGATCATATTGCACTAAGGTTGGCAAACGTGATTCGCCAAACAGTGCTCGTGATACGTCGGGATGTTTGGCAAGATATTGACGGATACAAATACTCAGTGGTGTCTCATTGCCGAGTACACCGGCATCGGCGGTACCGTATAAAGTGGCACTATCGTGATAGGGATCATTTGCACCAAGCCGTTGATACATTAATCCACGCCATTCTTCACTAAAGACTTCACCGGCAAAAACTAACTTGATTTGAAAAGCGGGCCAGTCAATATTTTCGGTATGACCGCTATCAACCACATCTTTAACAAACGGCGGATAACCCAGCAATACCGTTTGTTCAAAGAAAGGACTGAGCTGCTTAATCACGCGCAAGATTTCGGTCTTATTATTGCCCGGTGTCACAAGCGTAATAGGGTAACCTTTTTGCGCCAAGTAACGCAAACAGAAACTAGTAAACATACCGCCAACCCAAGTCCCCAGTGCAAAACATACTACCGCTAAAGTCGGCTTTTGATGGGCTTGAAAGCTATCACGAAAGACGGCATCAAAACGCTCGGCAATGGCGATCTCATGGTTTAATGAACGTGGCCATAAGCTCGGAGTACCCGTGGAGCCGGATGAGAATGCAACAAACTCACATTGTGCCAATTTACCGTCCCAACACCGCTCAGGCAATGGATAGCTATTGACGTAATTCTGTTTGGTGACCCATGGTAACTGCGAAAAAGTATCGACGGAAATCGCGCTGGGGTCGGTAACGCCTTGATCACATAAAAATTGCGCATAGGCAGGTACCTGTTGCACAACGCGTTGATAAAGTGCCACCGCGGTTTGTTGGGCTGATTGGGTTGTTGGCGGGCGAGGTGCTTCAAAAAACTGTTTGAGTGTCTCGATGTGTTGGGTGGCCATCTGTGATTTTTTAACCTACTGCGATGCAAATATCGCCATTAAAATTCGTCAAACTCAGTCTAAATAATTGAGCAGTAATAAGCAAACGCCTTTTCACCCTTTTATCCGATGGTTTGAATAACCCCTTCAATACTTTGTTGGCTTACTCTATGCATATTAATATTATCGCCGAATATATTGTTCGTTGCATTTTTGAAATATTTCTAACAACAATTTAGGATAATTGAAAATGAAATCTAAGCACATTTCTGCAGCAATTACAGGAGTTTTCCTTATCTTATCAGCGATGTCAGCTAACTCAGGTGTGATCCGTGTGAATGAAGGTGACTTTAACGCTGGTTCAGGCTTGATTACATTCTCTGAATTTGCAGTAGGAACCATCAATCCAATCTACGCGCCCGTTACCTATGGTGGCGAGGCGAGGGATCCCGAAGTCACTTTCGATGGGTTTTTCTCCGGACAGTCTTTAAGTACCACCCCTGCAATAGATTGCCCTGGGGCCTCTGCGGCGGCCTGCGTGATCGGTTCGCCTAGTGGGGCTACGCTCTCACTCGATCTGAATTCACCGGACACTTCCATCGTCATCGATGGTGACAATCCAACATCGCCAGTACTCTCAGGTTCACCCCTGTTTAACGGTCCCATTGCCATTCTATTTGACAAAGATCAGCTTGGTGTCGGCTTCGATGGCGGGTTCTTCAACGCCATATCGTCTACCGCTATTACCGCCTTCGATCGGAATGGTCGTTTGCTTGGCTCTGTCTCAAATGAAAGTGGAGGGATTGAATTTCTGGGTCTGATCACTGAGGATGAGAGCGAATCTATTGCCGGTGTATTCCTGGACCTGATTGGTGATGAGCCAGCGGGGTTTGCTGTCGATAACATTCGTTTCGGTGTTGTCGGTGACATTGATGTGCCTAACTCGAACTCTGTTCCCGAACCTACTTCGCTTGCGTTGCTAGGGTTGGGTTTCGTTGGATTTGGTTTTTTCGGAAAAAGAAAATCGTTTGAGAATAATACAAAACTTTAAACACGTTATTAAAAAACATGGAAAAATCGGATACTAGCCGATCGCTCATCTGCAAATGGTAAATAGGTAAAGGTTCGCTTTTTCAAATGAAATTCGGGGACTGAATAACCCACGAGAGCCCCCCACATCATACCAATCACGACATCAGAAGGAAAATGCATTCCACCTTCAACCCTCATCCAGCTGCCCATGATCGAGCCAGCAATGGCGGCTGTCCAAACATGGGTTTTAAATTTGGAATTCGGATAGTAGTCTGAAAATACTTTTGCCGAAAAAATAAACCCTGTTGTGATTGTTGAGGCATGGCCGGAGAAAAATGAACGCGCTGTCTTTTTGTCATTTAATGCACTTTCGGGAGCATCAGATCCATAAGCATAAGGCCGATAACGAGTGACCGAGCCTTTTACCAGTGCCATCCCACCGAAACTGATCGCAAATGTTTCGAGATATAACATACCGATTGATTGCCATTGATGTTTTTCAGTCAACAACATTGACAATGGTGAAACAAAACCGAGTAATAAAAACCCATCACTAATATCCTGTGCCGTCGTATTCCAGCGACCTGCATATGATCGTTCAAACGCAGGAATATCTGAACGATCCAAATTAGCCACATCAGCCGTATCCAACTTGCCTCGTTTACTGTCATTATACTTACCTATTAATGACATCGTTCCGCCAGCTGCGAGATACCATCGTTCGTTTTTCCAATTCAGCGAATATGGCGATGCGAGTGAAATAGACGGTAAAAAGACTAAAATGATAGATAATAAAAAAAACCAACGTAAAATAAGCATATAAAAACTAAAATATTAAGAAAGCATTATTCCATACTGATACGTAAGCCAGCTATCACGAATTTATTTCTCCTTCAATGAAGCGTTAGTCCCTTGTGTCGGCAACATCCAGCTTGCCAGTGCCGGTAATAAGATAATGGCGCCGAGCATGTTGACTAAGAACATGAAGGTGAGCAAGATGCCCATGTCGGCTTGGAATTTTAGGGGGGAAAACATCCAGGTAGCGACGCCGATGGCGAGGGTAATGCCGGTAAATAGCACGCCGTTACCGGTGATGCTCAGGGTTTCGCGGTAGGCGGTAGCGACGGATTTTCCTTGTTTGAGATAGTGTTGAAAACAGCTGTAGATGTAGATGCCATAATCCACACCGATGCCAATGCCTAAGGCGACGACGGGCAAGGTGTTAACCTTGAGTCCAATTTGGAGCTGGCTCATAAGCGCGTAGGCTAATAACGAGACGAGTCCGAGTGGTAAAACAATGCATAAGGTGGCCCGAATGGATCGGAAGGTCACTAAGCACAGCACAATGATGGCGCCAAAGACATATAATAGCATCGGAAACTGGGCTGCTTGTACGGCTTCATTGCTGGCGGCCATGACCCCGACGTTGCCAGCAGCTAATTTAAATGTGATCTCATCCGAGTGGTATTGTTTCCGGTATTGTTTGACGGCGGTGACAATTCGAGCAATGGTTTCTGCTTTGTGGTCGGTGGTGAAAATCAGTACCGGCATGACGCTGCAATCACGATTTAATAAGCCGCTACTGGTGGGAATGTAAGAGATGGCTTGTACTAAGGTGGATGGATGGCGGGGCAAAACTCGCCACTTGAGACTACCCTCATTCCAACCCGCGTTAATAACTTTGGCGATATCCGGTAAATCAATGACCGATTGCACGCCTGGAATGTTGCGCATGTGCCAGGCGAAGCGATCAATTTGGGTCATGATATGATAGTCGATACAGGCGTCGGGCACGCTTTCGACAATGACGGAAATAAGATCCACGCCGATGGAAAACCGTTGACTGATGACTTCACTATCCATGTTGTAACGCGCATCGCTATGCAGTTCAGGCACACCGCGATGTAAATCTCCAATTTTAATATCGGTGCCTTGCCAAAGACCCACGGCTAACAATAGACTCGCGATAACCAATATGATGGTGGCCGTTTTCCGCTGAGCGGCATGTGCGAGTATTTGCCATAAGGGGGTGAGTAGTTGAGAACGTTGAGCCAGTTTTTTTCGATAATGGTTATTAATATGTAGATAAGATAACAAGACGGGCAGTAAAATGAGATTGGTTAAAATAATAGCGGCAACACCGAGACTGGCGGTAATAGCCATTTCTTGTATAACTTCGATCTCGATCAATAAAATGGTGATAAAGCCGATGGTGTCACTAAGTAGGGCGATGCCGCCCGGTATCAATAAACGGCGAAAACTGGCACGAGCAGCAGCAAAGCTAGTGGCGCCTTGAGCGATTTCAACACGCATGGCATTAACCATTTGTACCCCGTGACTGATGCCGATGGCAAAGATGAGAAAAGGGACCAGGATGGACATGGGATCGATGCCAAAGCCCAAGAGATTCAATAAACCCAGTTGCCAAATCACCGCAATCAAAGAGCACACCAAAGGGATCATGGTGAACTTAAATGATTGGGCGTAGCAGAATACCAGTAGAGCAGTGATTAACAGTGCGATCGCAAAAAATAATACCACGCGGGTGGTACCGTCAGAAATATCGCCAATGACTTTGGCAAAACCGATGATGTGAATATCCACTTGATGCTGGTACTTATCGCGAATATTTTGTTCAAGTAAATGCGCAACTTGAATGTAATCTAGGCGTTCTCCGGTATTGGGATCAAATTCGAGTAATTGCGCACTGATGATAGCACCACTGAAATCATTCGCGACTAGTCGGCCAACAATGTTGGCTTTGAGAATGTTTTTGCGTACCTGAGCTAAGCCTGACGGGGTTGTCTGAAAATCATCGGGAATGACATTTCCCCCGGCGATGCCATCTTCGACCACTTCAGTAAAGCGGACATTAGGGGTGAATAAGGAACGCACTTGGGTACGATCGACACCCGGTAAAAAAAATACATCATCGGTGGCGAGCTTGAGGGTGTCAAAAAATTCTGGCGTAAAGATATCACCTTGTTTGGCCATCAAGGCGATTAGAATACGATTGGCACCACCGAATTCTTGTCGGTATTGGCTAAAAGTCGCCATGTATTCGTGTTTGAGTGGTAATTGCTTACTAAAGCCCGCATCAATATGGGTATTGGGCACGAGAAATAACGCCATGTAACCCGTAATGACGACAAACAGGCCAATGACCCAGGGGCGATGAGTAAAGATCAACTGATCAAGTCGGGCAATGAGCGCACGAACATTCATTGGTTTTTTTCCAGGGATAGCGGCGTGTTATCCGTATCACTGTTAAGCGTGAGCGATTTGACACCGGCTTCACCGATTAAAATAATACGTGCATCGCTGGTTTGTAATACTTGCGATAAACCTTGACGGTCGGCTTGTGGGTATTGGGTAAAACGCTGGCCTTGATCATGGCTAAGCAATACGGTGCCAGCTAGACCGACAATGATAATGCGGTTATCCATCAGAATACGGGCTTCGGTTAAGCTGGCTTCGGTATTCGTCGCAATTTTTTGCCAATGGTCGCCATTATTTTCAGAACGGTATAATTGGCCACGCAGCCCAAACAGCAATAGGCTATCGTCAGCGAATGGCAAGCTACCAAAAAAAGAACCATGATAAGGCGATGGCAACGCGAGCCAGGTTTGGCCTTGATCATCGGATCGATAGATATTGCCTGCCTCAGCGGCAATATACAATTTGCCATTGGCCGCGTGGCTGATGTGATTAAAATGAAAGTCTTCTTCAATGATTTGCCGAGGTGACCACTGATCGCCACCATCTTGGGTTTCTAAAAATAAGCCATAGGCACCGATGGCAAAACCGTATTGTTTGTCTTTAAACCAGACATCGAGTAACGGTCGCTCATCGTCGGGGTCATAATAAACCCGCTGCCAGTTGTGCCCACCATCTTGCGTACGCAGAATAATCGCGTCATGACCCACCGCCCAGCCTAATTGTGGATTCGCAAAATAAATCCCTGTCAACGTGGCTTGAGTGGGGGTTTGCTGTTGTACCCATTGGGTATCGGGCGAGTCACTTATCAAGATATGGCCACGCTCTCCGACCACGATGGCACGTTTGCCAATGGTGACGCCATCTAATAAAAGTGACTGGATGGCCAGCGGTGATGGTATAGAGTGTTCGATGGGCGTGGCGGTGTCTTGAGCCGAGGTTACGTTAGGCACCAACCCGACTAGCCAGCCGCTGGTCAGCAGTAGGCTAGTTTGCCAGATTCGAGCGTGTATAGTGCGACGGTGAATCGGAAAGTCGAACGTCATGGTCAACGTTAATTATCGTCGGCCTTCCCGGCGCAAGGCGGCTGGGGTGTAATCACTGGGGCGTCGTTTCACATTAAAATCATACATTTTTTTACTTTCATTATCCAAACCAATCGCAATATAACGACCAACTTGCAAGTCGGTATGGACTTCGAGGGTGGTCCAGAAGGTGGGGACTTCGTAGTAATTGATACTATGTCCTTCTGAGACTCGCCACAATTGATCTCGATTATCGTATTGGTCAACGACAAGGATTTGCCAAGAATCTTCATCCACATAAAAGGTCCGTCGCTTGTAGATATGCCGTACGCCAGGTTTTAATGTCGCTTCCACCACCCAGACCCGGTGTAACTCATAACGCAAAGGGGTCGGGTTAATATGTCGCGGGGTGAGGATGTCAGTGTATTTGAGCTGGTCACTGTGTAATTTGTATGAATTGTAAGGGACATACATTTCTTTTTTGCCGACTAACTTCCAATCATAGCGTTCTGGGCTGCCATTATACATATCGAATTGATCGCTGGTACGCATGCCATCCGAGGCGGTACCGGGGTTATCAAAGGCCACATTAGGGGCGCGGCGCACGCGGCGTTGCCCTGGATTATATAACCAGGCTTTGCGATGTTCTTTGGTCTGATCTAAGGTTTCGTGTACCAGTAAAATACTTCCGGCGAGTCGGGCCGGGGAGATAACTTTTTGTTTAAAAAATAGGATAATATTATTGAGATCTTGTTCACGCATGCCTTCATGGCTGTATTGAACATAAAATTCGTCTTCGAATTTAACCAGCGTATATTGTCCGTTGCGCGTGGGGGCAGCTTGCGCAATATAACGGGCGGCAACATTGCCTCGCCAACGCAATATATGGTTCCAGATGACTTCCACGCCAACGCTGGGGATGGGGAATGGAATGCCGTTAATGGCACCTCGCACGCCGTTGCCATGGCCGGTGAGTTCGGCGGTAGCGGCAATTTTTTTAGTGGCATCATAAATTCGTTGAGGGGCCGAGGCACTGCGGCGAGTGGGATAGACATTCATATGGAAGCTTGCGTAGGTTTTTAACAAGGCCTGGTATCCAGCGGGTAGCCGATCGGCGTATTGATCCATATTTTTCGCGTTAATCGTGAACTGAATTTTGTCGGCGGCATAGGGATCTGGGTGATGGCTGCCGGGTTGATAACTGGCCGGTGGTTGCGTAATGCCTCCCTCCCAAGCAGGAATGCTGCCGTCGCTATTGGCATTTTTTTCGGCACCCAGTGGGGTTAGCTCAGTCCCTAAGCGTGATATCTGATTAGGACTGAGCCCTGCCCAGCTGATCATTGGTGTTAATGTGAGTAACAAAATAGGATAAATGCAGATAAATAAATATCTAAATACAGCCATGTGCTCCCCTCTCCCTAAAATGAATATTTAATATTCGCGGCAATGAAATTTCGATCATTGAGCAGATTGTAACGACCGGCACCAAAATAGCGGGTATAACTCAGGTCGGCCGTCCATTGGTTTTGAAAACTCGCCCCTAAACCTAGGGTCACAATTTTTCGACCTTTGATAAAGTTGCCTCCTGGACCGGGTGAAATACCTTGCACATCATGTTGCCAAGCGAAGCGCGGTGATAAATTGATGGCGCCGATAACGTTATTATAATCCAAACGGCCAACGACACGATAACCCCATGAACGGGTGCTGGCGAAACGATCAGGTGATTCGACAAGATCGGGAACTCTGGAATCGGCAGCGAGGGCGGTATTGCCACTGGCATACGTGCCAGGCCCTTCTAAACGCAATTCATTTTTGTCAGGCATATTATGGACATAAGTCAATGCGACTTCACCGAGTAGAACACTTTCACTGGCTTGAAAAACAGGACCAAACAATTTGGTGACGGTGAATTGGGTTTGGGTGATATTTCGTTTGATAAATCCTAGGATATCGGTTTCAAAGGGGATTAAACCCAGCTGGCCGGACTTAGCGAATTCTGCTGCCCGCGTATTGCCAGGGCTGAGGTTGTCCTGGGCACCCAAGGCGGCGAATAATATTTCCACATCATCAATTTGTAGCGGGGCATCCTTGCGGTGAGATATTTCGCCTTGCAAGGCGACGCCCGAGCGACCTAAGGTGGTATTAAAGCTAAATCCGAGCAGTTTAATGTCTTCCGGGTAGCTGGTGAAATAACGTGCGGTCTCTACATAGGTGCGGCCCTGGGGATCGAGACCGGCGGCGGCCGCTCGGGTGCCGGTAGTGGCATTGATAACCGGCACGCGGCTGTGATAGTTGAGGTAGTAAAATCCAAATTCGGTGTCATTGAGTTCCGGCGCATACAGGCGATAGGCAATACCGAACTGACCGCTGTCGGAGGCTTCTCGCGTGGAGCCACGGGGCACCACAACCGAGTTGGCCGGCGGTGAAACAACGGTTCCCAGTGGGATAGTATCGGGTATGTTTTTGTTACCAAAACCTAGCATGACCCGCTCACCACCTTCCCCAGCAAAATCGTTAGTACTGAAATACGAACCCGGCGGATCGATAATGGTTTCTTGCCAACGCAATTGGTAAAACACTTCGACGCTGGTATTTTCGGTGGTACTTAATGAAGCGGCGATGATGGGGACAGGCACTAAGGCTTCACGCAGCTCGGCGCCGGGGACCCGGATGGCACTGACATCCACTGGATTGATCACATTGATACTGTTTTGGATAAAGGTGCTTTCTCCCCAGCTTAGCAGTTGTTGTCCAAAGCGAATTTCGGCGGGGTTGTCGCCCACATCGAATTGGCTCCACACATAGGCATCAAGTAATTTGATTTGACTGGCCACTAAGTCTTTGGCGTCATCGGACAACGGGGTTCTTTCACGGTCGTTTTTTTTGTTTTCGTAATCATAAAACGCGCTGCCGCGAATAAAACCTCCATAGTTGCGGTAGTTCACTTCCGCTTCACTGGTTATTTTGATAGCATTGCTGAAAATCCCTTTATCGTAGTTCAGGTTGCCATCATCACCATTGACGGAAAACGCGCTACCGCCATTGGCCATACCAATAATTCGTTGGTCGGGTTGGTCGGCACGATAACCGAGACCATAGGATAAGGTGGTGTCCCAGCTACCACTGATTTCATCATATTCAAACTCAACAGCCAGTGCAGGTGTGATCCACACTGCCGTTGATAGGCTGATGCTAATCGCCGAGAGTTTGGCAATTTTGCAGGCGGACGATTTACTTGTTATCGATCGAGTCATTAATCCCTCCATTAAAGCGGTCGCCCATTTTTCATTCAACTATTGATGTATCATCAATGGTGATCTTGGTGCCATTACTCGCAAAAAAACTGACGATGGCGGTTTGCATGGTGGCATTGACTATCTTTGCTGTTTCATCGGGCTCGTCTTGAGCATTGTTAGGGGTTAACACCGAGCCATGGTGACCTTCAGTAAAGCGTATCCATACGTTTAAATTTTCCCCCGTTGTGGTTTCGCTAATCTTGTTTAACCCCATGGCGATGGCCAGCGGATCGGTACCGGATAAAGGCGCGGGTATCGTTCCTGCTGGAGCATCAGCCAATACATTATTGGGAATGACTTGGTCACCGATGATTTCTAATAATAATACACTGCGATTGGCAGTCATGGTAGCGGCATAATTGAGCGGATCACCCGCATCAAGCACGGCTTGTGCGGCGCCGAGAAAGCTTTCATAAGCGGCGGTGCCTTTAATGACACCTTTGGCCCCGAGACCAGCGCTTATGCGTGGACCAAAGCGGGCTGAAGCATCTAATAGTTTGGCAATACCGCCACCTGGCGCGACAAGCACCACCGATTTAATTTGTGGTTCCAGAGCAACAAATAGGGAACCGACCATGCCACCTAACGAGTGTCCTAAAAAGTGCAGATTATCGTTATCAAAATCCGCTCCGCCACCATCATAATCCATGCTTTGCAAGGCCTGAGTTAAAGCGAGCAAGTCAGCCACCCCTTGGCGAATATTGTCGCGGGAGGTGCGCAAACTGCTCAGGTTAATGAAATGGATACCACTGGGATCAGCGCCATCCGCGTCTGCAACGGTGGTATGTGGTGCACCGGTGCTATTATTGATTAAATCCAGCTCAAAGGTGCGTTCGAATTCGGTATGAAATGGGGCGTCAGAGTCAACACCATGTAATGGTAGGTCGATCGCCACGGAGGCAAAACCCTGGCTAGCCAGGCTGTCTGCGACGGCTAATACGGTACTGCGCTCCAAGGTAATGCCGTGTTGATAAATCACAACTGGCCAGGGAGCGGTTCCCGCCTTAGGGATGCATAGCATCAAAGGGATAGTTTGAGTGCCGGTGGCTACCGGGGTGGTATTGAATTGGGTTAAATTCGATTCACCAGCACCTTGCCAAAAGGTGGTCACTGGATCAGTAGGATTGGCCTCTGCGTTTGTCAGATAATAGGGGACCTCTAGGGTACCGATATACACATCGGCGAGTCCAGGGCCGGCGCCTAATAGGTCGGCTGTTGTACCAATACTCGTCGCGTTAATCGAGGACGTGCTGGTAGTGGCAGTACGCACGGCTTGTAAAACTTTTCCGATGGACTGAGTACTAAAAGTCCAGCTAAGCACGACCGTGGAAGTGTCGATGCCTTGGCCAGCTAAGGCGGCTTCTTGAGCATTGACCAGCGGGCGTAGGGGTTCAAGGCTAGCGGCTTGTTTGTTGTCTAAGATATTAACTTGGCTGGCTCCGTTGTTGTCAATCAGCGGGCGGGTGTGTTTGAGCATCAAATATTGTATGGATGGATTGGCGGATTGGCCAGTGGTCTTTTTAATGTCATCGGTTAGCATGACCAAAAAATGTGATTTGGCTGAGAAGGGTATCAATGGGGTAATGACTAAGGTGGATTGGTTCGGATGAGTATCGAGGCTGGAAACGGAAACCGCAAATTCCTTGTTAAACTCCAGTTGACGTTCAGTGCTGATGACTGCACCAACGGAGTTCAGCTTGACTTGAAAAATTTGCACGCTAGTTTTGGTTAATGAGCTGGCGTCAATGGGGCTGCTAAAGGTGGTGCGCATCGGCGCCACGGTGGAAAAACCATCGAGTGCGTTAAGTGCCATGGTGGTAGCGGCGGCTGGGTCATTGGGATCAAATGGAATGTTTAAAGAGCCATCGTTGAACAATAAATTATTGGGAAAGGGTATTTCGGGTTCATCTAACGCTAAATCAAAACGCGCCGTAAATCCGCTTCGGTCAATATTGAGTTCTTTGACAATATCATTATCGTCATTACAAGCGACTAATGATAGCAAGCTGACTAAGCTGAAACCAATCGAAAATTTGCGCATAGGCAACTGTTCCTCCTGAAGTAGTAACCAAGCTAATGACATCCTTTTCCGGGTCGATTTAAACCCATTCTTGTGTGCGTAATTGGGATGATCAATAAAAGATCAGTCTGTCTGATTGGTCAATACACACACAAACAACTAAATCTATTAAGTCTAGCAGTTTACATCAAAAACGACAGTTAGCTTGCATTGCTTTAGATCTCGCCGAGACTTTGTTCATACAATATATTTGCTTATTGCGGGCGCTTCTTGACAATAAAAAAAATCAATAACCTTTTTACGCCATTGCGGAATGAGCGTCAGCTTTGCCTGATACAATATTAAAAAAAATCAACACGGACATAATATTTTATTATGACGACCATATAACCCTTATATTTCAACTGTTTTATCACCTTGGCAGTTTCCAATTTCATCGTATATTATGAATGATGAGTCGTCAGCAAAAGGACGACATTGCCATTATAATAGCGGGAGGGTACTTAATGACCAAACACTATCATTCTCTTTCTTACGCCAACCTCGGCAAGAATGTGACTACCTATAAACCTAATCATATGTTACCTGGAACCATCAAAGAAGATGATCCTGCAACCACAGTGATGACGGATCTGAAACAAGTAAAATCGTATACGGTTTCTGCGACAGCATCAATTGTCGAAACCAATGAAAAGATGATTGCGTGCGGTGTACGATTATTATTTGTCACGAATGATAATGATGTTATTTTGGGTGTGATCACCGCTAATGATGTCCTTGGAGAAAAACCTGTTAATTACATACGGGAACATGGAGGAACGCGAAACAGCATTTTAGTCCGTGACATAATGACACTCCATGAAAAAATGGATGCATTAGATTATCGCGACGTACAAGAAGCTTTAGTGGGTGATATTATCCAAACCTTGCGAAGTTTCCAGCGACAGCATGTCCTGGTCATTGAAAAAGACCTGGATAATGGCTCCGAACAAGTGAGAGGGATTTTTTCAACCACTCAAGTGAGTACCCAATTGGGTATTGATATTACGCCCAATGCGAGGGCTCGAACGTTTGCCGAGCTTGAAGTTGCATTGGTATCTTAAGGCAAATATTGACCTGTCGCTTTCCCTGATAACAGAATAAACAATGAGCGACGTAATAGGAAGTTATTACGTCGCTCATTGCTAAGGTGAAACGGAAGGCCATTGCGTTTTCCTCCCCTTTATTCCTTCTCCTGTCCTTCTCCGTTCTACTGATACCCGCTAATAGTTAATCAGAATCTTAAGCAAGATACCGAAGGATGGTAATGCGACTTTCGGTGTGCGTTGTTGCAGACAGATCCCTTAGACTAAGTATGAATCATTTTTTATATGCATTAAGTAAAGCAAAGACTGATCAAAATTATTAATTGGCTTGTGTGTTTTTCGTGGTCAGAAAAGGAAAAAAAGTTCATTTAATTCATTTCTTATCATTCTCCATTTATCGAACTATGATAAAAAAAATCAATGGCTAATCATTATGTGGCTATCGATGAGTTTTTCCTTAGGCAACAGTGACAATATCGGGTATTAGATTCATTTAGAAATAGGCATGTAATAATTTCCCTGTTTGGCGCCCAGATTGGGTTTGTATTCGTTCGTTCTGAGTGAACAAAAATGCAGGAATAGTCGTTCTATTTCGAGCTTTTGTGGTTGCCTACAGGGAAGTAGGTACTAACAGTAGGCGCTTTAGGCAAGGGGCGTGAGCAGGAGCGGAAGCTTTGAAGAACGGGCGAAGACAGGCGGAAGATGGGAGGCGAAACCGGGAGGTTATTGCATGCCCATTTCTTAAACTCGGCTTTAGCCATTTCGCGAGGGTTTTGATCAATAATTGACCGGCACCTAAATTAGCTGGAAACCAAAAGGCAAAGGTGGCAAGATTAATTTGCCAAAAAACCACCCAATAAAAATGCCGGGAGCCACCGATGCTGACAGAAGTCAGTTACCACCCGCATAGCGGGTGGCTTGAGGAAAGCTCCTAAAAGGGGCTGTTAATTAATCGAAATCAAACTCATCTTGCCGCTTGTCATGTTCTTCTTGGTTTCTTACATATTCACGAACTGTTTTCTCATCAAGTCCCACGGTACTTACACAGTACCCTCTCGACCAGAAGTTCTTACCTGTCAATCCTTTTTTCACTCCAAGCCATTCTCGATGAATCTGAATGGCTGATTTTCCTTTCAAATAACCAACGACCATTGCCACACTAAATTTTGGAGGTATCGTCAGCACTCAATGGATACAGAGCAATCGCTCTATGTATAGTGGACCCCGTAAATCAGACCACCCCTTAAGGAGCAATATAGCTCATAATAATGGTTGATTAACAGGAGATACTGCATGAGTAGCCAACGCAAAACCCACCGCGCAAAATTCAAAGCTAAAGTGGCTTTAGAAGCACACAAGGGTGACAAACCATCGGCAGAACTGATTTCAACCCATAAAGTCTCATCGGGTCAAATTAGCACTT